>Ga0164318_10006382_pt1 | contig 11417 bp, 9 predicted proteins | sample GuaBasSedimGuay9_FD_113734 | JGI IMG/M metagenome (GOLD analysis project Ga0164318, IMG submission 113734) | Subseafloor sediment microbial communities from Guaymas Basin, Gulf of California, Mexico - Guay9, Core 4571-4, 0-3 cm | ecosystem: Environmental > Aquatic > Marine > Hydrothermal vents >... | reverse complement strand
TCCGTGACAATCGTTACAACCAATACCAAGCCGGGCATGACCACTTAAAACCCACTCCTCAAAAATCCCCGGGGTCTTGGTTCGATGGCAATCTATGCAATAATCACTTTTGTCAGCAATCTTGGCCCGGTCGCGGGGTTCTTGCGGCTTAACATCAGTAACCAGCTTTTTCACTGCCCGGGCTTTGGCTGCAGCCGCAGCTTTAAGAGCCGCTTCCGGTATTTGCGGATCTTTGACGGTCGCCGACCATGCCGAAACTGACATAATAAAAACAAGGGCTGCAGATAGAAGATAAATCTTGACTGAACGGTGCATTTACATCACTCCTGAAATTGATAGCAATTGATATCTACGGTCCCACACTCCGGTAGTCATGAGGGCCGGTATGACAGCTGACATTACAACTTTTTTCAACTGAATCGTAGCTGCCGGTAAAATAATCGGTATTAAAATTGATCAGGTGGGCATTGGCCGTGGTCGTAGCCCCGCTAATAAGGGGTATACCGTGGGGATCGTGACAGAGAAAACAGGGCATACGTTTACCAACAACATGGCTGCGATGACTGGGAAAAGAAGATCGGTCTCTATCAAGCAGGATCTGAGGGTCATGACAACGAAAACAGAGGGCATAGTTACTCTCGGAATAGCTTAAAGGATAGGTGTCGTTTTCATAACGAGCCAGAAGAATATGGGGATAGATGGAGCCGTGCACGCCATCGGCACCGCCACCACCGCTGCGACTGCCGGAGTCTGAGTTATGGCAATCTTTACAATAAATGCGACTACTTGGATTATATTGAGGCAGGAGGCTGGGAACTATCGGATTTCTACCGATTGCCACCACCGGATGATAGGAGGGGTTGATGGAATCAAAACGGAGACGCTCATTAACCTCTTCAATCTGGCGGCTAACAACTACGGTATCAGAGAAAGAGTTGTCGGCATGACAACGGAAACAGACTTCGTACTCGTAACTAACCTCAGCAACCTCAACCCCTAAACGATTGACACCTTTAACTCCGGCCAGAGCACCGCTGACAGTCGGGGCTGAAGCCGACCAGGAGTTGGTTCGATGGGGATCGTGACAATCGACACATTCAACATGTTTAGCACTACTTAAAGGGTTTTCATGAGGCTCGTGGACGCCGGTAGTGGCGGCCACTGGATGGTTATAAAACTTATTAAAGTCGGCTGCTATATTATCGTTACTGACACTGCCATCATGACAGGAAAAACAGTTATCCTCCTCGGCAACAAAATTAAGCAGGCGTTCTTTAACTGCAGAATTATGGGAGTTATGACAATTATTGCAAGCGTCGAGAGCGACGGCTGAGGCGGTAGCATGACTGCTGCTGTCCCAGCCCCGTTGCTGATGACAGGCCCGACAGAGCCCGGCATTACGATTATCAATAACCAGAAAATCACCATAAGGACTTTTGTGGGGATCATGACAGGCGGTACATTGCATCATGTAATCATCTTCGAGATGGATTGCCGCCGGCAGAGCCCCCGGTTCACGCAACTCACCATTCAAAGAGACCAGTTCTGAGGTATAGGGAAAAGAGACCGGGTGATCATCGGCCAGATCACTACCGAGATTTGTGCTGCTGGTAGCTGGAATAGTTGTTGCCCCGCCAGTCATTGACACCGGATCGGGCCGACTTAAAATCATCCCGATAGCGATGGTTCCATCATGACAACTGAGACAGAGTCGGGTGGCACCGGTAGGCTGACCGGGTTGAGCATTAAGGGTCGAAGAGGCATAGAGATTATATGAAACTGACCCGACTTCGCGGTTCCATAAAGGGGCTACAGGGCTGGCGTAATGAGGCACATGACAGAAGATACAGACCTGTTCTTCCGCCGCAGCAACAAATGAACCCGGCCCATGCACTGAAAGATTATGTTTGGTATTGATAATACTGGCAGCATTCATAGACTGACAAAAACTGATCGACAGAACCAGAACTGAGAGTATAAAAGAAAAACGTTTCATCCGACACCTTCTATTTCAAATAGCGGAAGATCTGAATACGCTGGTTATAGCTGTCAGCGACATATACATTATCCTTACCGTCAATAAAGATTCCAGTCGGCATCCAGAACTGGCCCGGTCGGGAACCACTATCACCAAAGGTCAGCAACAGGCGGCCGCCCTGGTCAAAGACCTGGACTGCGTCAAAAAGAGCGTCGCAAACATAGATATTATTGTCGCTATCTAAAGCTATACCTTTGGGCTTAGCAAAAGTCCCGGAAGTATCGCCGGGACGACCTACTTCAAGCTCAAAGTTGCCATCAGCAGAAAAGATCTGAATTCGACCATTTAAAGCATCGGTAACCACCAACATACCGGATTCATTTAAGGTTACGGCGGTCGGGAAATTAAATTGCCCGGGACCTACCCCACGCTCGCCAAAACGAAAACGCTCGCGACCATCAAACTCCAAGGCCACAATCTGGTGCGCCAGGGTATCAGCAACGTATAGGAGTTTCTTTTGCGGGCAGCAGGTAATTCCAGTGGGACGTTGTAATCCTATCGTCGGGAATTCAAGCAAACGCCCATCGCTTATACTGTAGATAAAAAGCTTGGCTTTTTTTGAATCGGAGATAAAAATCGTATCCACTCCATCCCCGGTAATATCAATAGGTGAGAGAAAAGGATTTTCATCATCCGAAGGTATCGTCTTATAACTGCCATCTCTGGTATCAAGTAGATAAACCCGGCGCGCCCCGGTATCAACAACAAAGATATGACCGTGATCATCGACGTAGATCCCGTAAGGTTTAACCAGGCCGCTCTGACGCTGACCAACGATGAGACCGACAAGACGCTGCCAGAAACTTTCCTGTTTACGAAAATCTCGGAAATCTTTAATTTCACCCTGCCAGGCAATACGGGCTGGCGCTGGTGGTGCTGGCCAGACCGGTTTTTCAATCACGGATCCGGTCTCTATCGAAGGTTTCGGTGACTCTACACAGGAGACCAGCAAAAGAGATAAAATAATCAGGAGCAGGCTAAATCGTTTCAACAAAATATTACTCTATTTAAACAGTTTAGGGTTCGAAGTTCAAGGTTCAAGGTTTGGAGTTTAAGATTCTTACCCGACCTGCTTATAGTCGAGAGCGTTACGGGCTTTTTCAAGAGCTGTTTTGGCATCATCCAGATCGATTGTGGCAACGGAAATTTCAGAACCGTGTTCAAGAGCTTTCTGCAGGGCCGCAACAGCAGTACGTATCTCCTGACGAGTCTGGTCACGACGCTGGTTAAAAGCGGATGAAAAAGAGTTAAATGCCTCCCCTACCAGTCGCAGAGGATCGTGACTGCGAAAAACCAGCTCCTCAGGCACTTGCCCCTGCCCCATACGGACCAAGTGAGCCTCTAAACGAAGCAGGGAGCCGGTAATTTTCTGCAGGTGGCGATGAGTCAAAAAAACTACTGTAATAATAAGCAATATGGCAAAAATTACATTGAGACCCAACAACAAAGGCAGGAGAAGTTCACCGGAGCCAGCATGACTCAAGTGAGGACTATAGAGTGTTTTTTCGAGCAGTGAGCCCCCCCAGACAAACATTACAAAGCTGGCCATGAGCACCAACAGCAAGCCGCAACCAACCAGCTGGAAGATTAAACGCAACTGCAGTGCGCGGTCAACCATAAAATTGTGCCGTTTATAATGCGGCTTTACTTGCGATGACAGGTCAGACATAGTCGGCTTCTTTCATTAGTGACGGCCAATAGATATTCATGCTTTGAATAAAGATTGTGGCAGGAAACACACTCTACGTTACCTTCCGGCAACCTGACTGTTGTTGGTAAACTTTCCATTTGCCGATAAGCATGAGGTTTGCGGAGATGAGCTTTTCGATAACTAACCCCTAGAGGATGACTGGAACGGTTACTGACACCTCCATGACGCCAGATTCCAGCCGTTCTTTCAACCATTGCACTGCCCTCGTCAGGAGCTAAAGATCCATCGTGGCAAGTCAGACAGGAAGCTGAAGATTCATCGATTGAGGCACTCTCTTCGGCCGGATCCCCCGGCGTATAATGGGCTGTATTTTGCGCAACACTGTGGCCCATACTGCGATTGGAGAGAAAATTATTCTGGTGACATTCGAGACAAAAAGCCTTACCAGTAGAGTTGCGTCGCAGAAATTTATTTTTAAAGAAGAAACGGTTATCATCATCACCATGCATGCGGTGACAGGTTGTACAGGTCAGCTCCCCTTTCCAGTCAAGCGGCATATCAGTCGGCAATTCAAAGGTCGGTTTAACCCCGATAGGATGCGACATGGTTACTTTAACCCCGACATGACAACGCAAGCAAAGAGTTTCGATATCAGTCACAAAAAGGTTGGTTCCAGCCTCTTCAGAAGAAGGTGCCCGAAGATGACAATCAGTACAATCCGTCTTCATAGTGTGGGGGTTACCATTACCTGAAATAATGAGGCCTGCAAGACTCAAAATCAGGACAAAAAGCAAAAAAATAAAAAATAACGAAAGTCGCTTATTCATAGATCTCTGGAATTAATTCATAGGCCAATGTTTATCAAGCAGGTAAATCAGGCGACTGCGGGTTTCAGTCAGAACTTCACTATCGCCTTTTCCACCGGACAATTCTTGTAACCCTCCCTCTAACACAACAAGCTCACTTTTTATCTCATCGTCGATCAACCCGACGACTTCAAGGCCATGATTAAGCAGGCCGGGAATCTCTTTAAGCTGATCACCTTTTCGAACTTGGTACATCGGTGTCCAGTCTCCACCGGCAAGGCGCAGAAAGGTCATTTTCAAACGATAAAGCGGACCTGCCACTTTATGAGTCCAAAAAAGTAGAGCAAAATAGAGAAGCAGGGCAAGAACCACAATCTGGACGGTGGCCGAGACCAGCACTGCCCAGGAGAGAGTCTCATTAAGTTGACCAAGTTCAGAAATAGCAAGTAGATAGTTACCACCAAAAGGCCGATTAAGATAAAGATAAAGACCAAGACCACTTAAACTTAACACCAGCAACAGACCACAACTTATTTTGAGATAAAAGCCACGTCGATAAGAAGCTGTAAAAACCTGTTTTTCCACTATTTTACCTGTTTTTTAAAAGTAGCGTCGGATTCTCAACATAAAAGTATCATTACGTTCATTTTGATTATCAGTCCATATCCATTCCTCTTCCAGGCTGGCCTCGAACTCCAGCTTTCCAACCGTAAGCTGATAGTTGATTTCCAAATCAAGTTCCTGACGGTCGTTATTACGACCGCTCTGGTTTAAGTAATCAAGATTAACTTCGCCAAACGCCCCAAGGGGGAATTTATGCCTATACTGAATACCGGTGGTCAGCACATTTTCAGTGCCAGCATTACCATCAGTACCATTATCTAGATCATCATGGTTGGTCATGCGGTCACGCAGGTACAAAAAGATAAAATCACGCCTAAAATAACGACGAAAATCAATAAAACCTTCGACATACTGACGGATATCGGTAGTCGAATCATAATCTGTATATTCCAGGCCGCAGGTCACATAGTGCCACTCGCCTTCAACCCCGACAGTCCAGGTTTCAAGATCGTAGAGACTGTTATAGCGATCCGGATCATTGGACGAAGAGAGCGGTTTCTGTTTTGAATTGACAAAGTTGGCGTAGATTCGGTAGTGCCGGTCAAAAAGGGTTAAAGTTGTATTGGCCTGATGGACGGCAGTCGAAAAATCGATATCAGGATCAACCAGGTACTCATAATCAAGCGAAAGCTTGTCACCTTCGCTGATGAGGCTGCCGGAGGGAATAATGATCTCGGTTTCACGACCAATCTGCTCAACCGTATAATCTGCTCCCTCAACAAAAGTAATGAACCGATCTTCATTGTAAACAACAATAGTCTCTGCTACAACATCAAGATTATTTAAGAGATTTCTTTCAAAGAGGTCAACAATCATCGCCTCGTTGATAACAAAAAAACGGTTATCGTCAAAATCCCGCTCGGTCTCTTCGTAACCATAAGAATAGCCCATGGTAAAATAGGACTCAGCTGGCAGTTCTTTACGATAGGAAAGACTTAAGACATAACCGTTTTCATCTTCGGTGCCGCTATCAACCTCAAGGTTACGGCTGCTGGCCCGAATGGCGGTTACCAAGCTGTCGTAAAGATGATGTTCGATCCATCCCCGATAACGGTTATCTTTACGGTTTAAAGTATCAGTATCATCCTTGCTGAACTGATATTCCAGACCAACCCGCAGGGCAAAACCCGGTCGTAAGTCTAAAGTCTCAAACCAATCCGTAGATTTGATCGGATTGAGACCCTCTTCTTCTCGATAACGATAGCTGGAGATGAAATAGCAACGTTTGAGATGCTCTCCCCAAGTCAGTGAATTACGAGCAAAGAACTCTTCTATATTACTTTCTTCGGAAGGCTCGGAACCAAAAAATGAAGTTTTGTCATCGGTATAGAAATAGTTGAGTTCAGAAAGGCTGAAGCTATTATCAGTCTGATGAGAGCAGTCAGCCGAAAAGGTCTCAGTTTCAATCTCACGATCAAGCTCCAAGCCGTCTGTTTCACTGCGATTATAGAAATAACTCAGATTGACAGGAATATGGCGATTTTTATAGGTTGTGCTAACACCATAGTTGTCATTTTGTAGATCGTAATTACGGGCATAACGGCGGTCAGCCCGAGTGATTTCCGAAGCTGCAAAAAAAGACGTGGGGAAAGATGAGCGATCCATGATAATGCCGTCCAGACGATAACCAGGAACAAAACTGTTATCGAAACCAGAACCATCAGTAGTACCATCATACCACTCTTGCAATAACCCCAGATCGATTTCAAGATGACCGTTAAGCCAACGCGGACTGTAAACCGCGTAAGCCATCTCGAAATGGTAGGTCTCAAGCAGTTGCTGTTCAGACAGACTCTCGTTGTTGCCAGGATTGTCGAAGCTGGAACCGTCATAATCATACTCAAGCTCGAGCCAGTTACGGAAATCTCTGATCATAAAAAGAGCCCGGGCCTGTGATTGACCTGCCAGCAGGAGCTGAGCTGATAACAGACAACATAAAAAAACCAGGCTCAACCGCATTTACTCTCTTCCCGGATCAGTAATTTACCAGGTTATTCTCTTATTCTTTCAACAAGAAAAAACCTGACAAGGCCACTTTTTTGCGGGTGCCACCCGCATTAGACGCTTATTTAAGAAAATATCGGGCTTGACCATAATGAGCGTCGTGACAATCAACGCAGGCCATTCCGTGACTCATAACTTTTTCATGCATCGCTACAGCCAAACGCTCTTCGTGATGACATTTATCACATATATCATTCCGGTCAAGCTCAAGCAGAGAGCTATTTTCAGACGAGTGCGGCAGATGACAGGCAGAGCAGTCACCAACTGCGACCGGGCCATGCACAAAGGGTTCACGAATATAATCCCGAAAATCGCGATGACAGACAAAGCAGAGTTCACGAGGCGGCCGGATAAGGCCGACTGCAGTACTGAAATCGTGACAATCCTTACATTTTTTTTGGGTATAGGGAAGATGTTTAGAGACATGCAGAAGCCCGGTTGAGCCATCAGCTGAAACCTTGCCGGAAGCAGCATCCCGTTCCGCCTGTCGTCTTTTCGCATAATATTCCTCGAGTATTTCTTCTGGAGGTATCTGGCTGGGGACACCATCAAAAATGGTCGTCAAAACCTTATGCCGGGCGGTAGCGTCACAACCGCCAACAATAAAGAGCCCAGCCAGAAAGAAAATGAGAAAAACAATGCGATAAAATTTCAGAATTTCAACCTTACATAAATAGTTGACGGGAAAACAATGTACCTTTCACAATAGTGAAAGATTTTCTCATTTCTTCAACTCCCCGAGACCATAAACCGATATTTTGGCCGGCCCGAACTGACTCGTAACAAAAATCAGCTGTTCCACTGCAAAAGTGGGATCGATGTACTCCTTAAAAAGATCGATTCCCTCTGAAGTAACATCAATACCGGCCGGCAGATTGAGTGAACCAAAAGGAAGGCCGGGATCACCAAAAAACATCAACAAACGCCCCTCCTTGTTAAAGATTTGAACATTTTGATGGGCCGCATCGACCACGTAAATACGACCTTGATCATCGACAGCCAGACCTTTAGGACGACCGAACTGCCCAAAACCATCACCAAGCTTGCCAAATTCACCCAACAGATGACCATCACGATCCAGATTGATAATTTTACCTGAGGTCATATTAGAAATAAAGATACTGCCTTTACTATCCGTATCCATACTGATCGGCATCGATAAAAGATGCTTATTTTCGGAGTCATTACCAATAGTTTCCAGCAATTTTCCATTTTTTCGATTGAGTATTTTGACATCATGGCTCTTGAGATCAAGGACATAGAGATAGTCGCCATCAATAGCAACATCAACCGGTTTCATCTCCATCCCCTTACCAAAAGAGCGCAGGAAATTACCGCTCGGACCATAAACCAGAACTTCTTTGCGCATAGTATCAGCGACATAAAGGTTGCCGGCACTGTCAAGGGCTGAGTTAATCGGTTTTTTAAGTTTACCGAAACTATAATTTCCTTTCAGGAACTCAAAAGACTTACGCGCCGGATCAATCACAATCAATCGCCCGGGTGAAGTATCACAGACATAAAGCTTACCGTTACGAACGGTAATACCATAGGGTTTAATGATCGGTTTGGGTTTTTCAGCCCGGGTATCTCCCACCGCAAGGATCGAAAGACCTCCAAGTTTTTTACCGTCAATATCAGTTGAACTGGAAATTTTAGTAAGATACTGAACTCGGGGAGGGTTGGGAACCGGTGGAAAAAAAACCGAACCTTCAGGTCGAACAACCTCGGGCCCGGCACAAGCTGATAACAGCAATGACAAAATGACAAGGACGGCCAAAAAAACAGATCTTAATGAACCAGGACGGTTTACGGCAAAAACTACAGACATAGATAACTCCATAATCAGCTTTGTTGATTAATTCACCATACCATTTACTCAGGTATTTACGCAACCTTAAAAAGGCTGCCAGCAAATAATGCTGACAGCCTTAATAGTTTTAGCACGAATTTTAATCAGGTGATTACTTATCGTGACAGATTAAACAGAAATCAGAATTGGCCTGCGGACCATAGAGAAAATAGTCTTCGTTGGAATCTGTGTTATGAACATCATGACAAGAAGCACAAGTCATCCACTGATCATCCCACAACAGATCGGTAATCGTATCAACGCTGGGATTGGGAACCGGAGTCGTGGCCAAACGGATCTCATCATCAACCACACCGGCAATCGTGACATAGTTGAAACCGATGGGATGGTCGTTGCTCAAGTCGCCACCAGCTCCTACACCAATCTCACCCCAGCTATCGCCGGAACGTACATCTGTACCAATGCCGCCATAGTGCTGATCAACCGCCACCGCACCATCATGACAGCTCATGCAAAGACGGGAAGGACCAGTCAGGGTGTCAGCAGCCATATCTCCGGCGCCATCAAAAGTAATTGAGCTGTAGTCAGTATAGGTCAGGCTGGTCAGCTCATGCGACCACAAGGGTAGATAATCAGCTGAAGCATCATCAAGAGCGTGATGCGGGGTATGGCAGAAAGCACAAACTCGATTTTGGCTATCAGGGTTAGAAACTACGTTCATATCATGCTTTGAACCGACAATCCCGGTTCCCGGTGCGGCGCCGGCTAAAACCTGCGTGGCGGTGAAAGCCAGAGCGGCAACACATAAAAAAACTATCATATATCTCTTCATAATAATATTCCTCTTCAGACATATTGTACTTGATTTGTTAGTGAAGTCCTTTTTTTTCCATAAAGTTTAGTGTACGTCCAATCTTTTTACGGCTACATTTTAAAATCAAGATCTTCCCCCAAAGATCAAAAAACTAAAACGTGAGCGCAGGTAAATCTGCATTACGCTTACACTAGTAATATGGAGCATGTTTCGTGCCAAAATCTAAAAAAATATTTCACAAACATTTTAGAAAAAGAGAAATTCCCTTTATATTCAATCTATTACAATGTTAACACAGAGGCATTGCAGAGCTTACGAAAGGCCACAAGAATGGAGTCCTCACCCAAATGGGGCACTTACCCCATCATAACACTCAAGCAATGGGGGGATATCCCCCAAAACAGTTCAAGGCTCAAAATCCGGAGTTTCTAACTCTGAACCTTGAACCTTGAAGTTTGAACTTTTAAACTAAAACCGTCTTGAATTATTTTTTCAAAACAGGATTTTCCCGATCATAAGAGATGCGGCGATGGCAACCGGGAGAACAACTCCCCCCGGTGTCAGTCAATACCAGACGCAAAGGAATGCGCCAGTCACCAAAAACAGCCCCCTCTTCGTTGACAAGTTTGGGACCATTACTGGCATGAGCCTGGTGACAGGCCCGACAGGTTCGACCTTTGCGAGGATCAGCGACATGGGTGTAGTGCAGATTGTGTTTTCCATTCCGAAAACGGGTATAGATTGAAGTCTCGGGAAAACGCAAAAGGTTCTCTTCATGACAGCCCAGACAAAATGCGTACGTACCTTTACCATAGGGGGCGTAGAAAGATTCAGGATAGGCGTCAACCAAAAGACGATAGAAATCTGAACCGTGCGGATCATGACAAGCTGAACATTTTCCGTCAGTCAAAGGGCCATGCAGATGCTCTTTGCCGGCAAGTTCGGTGCGAACGTTTGCTAAAGAGTGGGAACGTTTAAAATCATCCTTGCCGTGACAACGCAGACAAACCACGCTCTCCTGCTCCGGCAGCAGAGCCGCATGCTGAGAAAAATGAGGGCTGTGACAGTTGCCACAACGATCAACTTCATAAAGAGCCGCATGCTTGGTTTTTGCTCTTTTATACTTGTCAGCCAATTCATCATGGCAGGTAAAGCAGAGCTTTTGCCCATCTTCTTTTAAAAGATGGGCAAAAGAGCCACCGTGAACTTCATGACAGACACTACAGTCAGATTCATTAAGAGGGGCATGAATGACGGCAGAATTCTCAAGCCCGGCCACGAGATCAGCGTGACAGCGCAAACACAGAGACCTGGAATCAGACAACAAGAGGTTCTTATGTTTTGACTGGTGGGGCAAATGGCACTCAAAGCAGACCCCGGCTGCGGCCGGCCCATGAACAAACTTCTGCTCAAAAGAGGTCGCATCATGACATTCGAAACAGATAACTTTAAGATCGCCAGCCGCCCGCAACAGACCAACACTGCCGCCGCCATGCGGATTGTGACAAACCAGACATTCACCATCAGCTACCGCAGGGTGCAGTTTGCCGGCAGCGGGATCAAAACTATCATGACATTCAACACAGAGAGCCGCCCCTTCAGCAACCAGTTTAAAGCTTCTGCCTTTTTTTAAGGGATGATCCTTAACCACAGACTCATGACAGGAT
>Ga0164318_10006381_pt1 | contig 11417 bp, 4 predicted proteins | sample GuaBasSedimGuay9_FD_113734 | JGI IMG/M metagenome (GOLD analysis project Ga0164318, IMG submission 113734) | Subseafloor sediment microbial communities from Guaymas Basin, Gulf of California, Mexico - Guay9, Core 4571-4, 0-3 cm | ecosystem: Environmental > Aquatic > Marine > Hydrothermal vents >... | reverse complement strand
ATGTTTCTTACTCAGTTTTATTAAATCTTCATATTCAATGGTTGAGCGTTGTTGGCCAGAAGGTGTTTTAACTGTTTTTAGTCGAACTTTTCCATATTGTGTTTCTATTTCATTAATCTCTCTTGGCAGCTTCTTTTTTAACACCGGAAAATATCGGACACCAATAGTTGATGTATTTTCAAGAATATAATCAGACAGTTTCTCTATATCATTTTCAAAAACCGAACACGAAAGCAAAATACCGGGACGTCCCTTTTTCATTTGGATATGAGTATAATAGAAATCAATTGCTCCATTTTGCAATAAGTCATCCTGAAATTCTTTACCTAGAAACTCATTTGACATATCATCAATATTTGTTTCCAAAATAAATAGTTCGTTATGGTTTCCCCTTTCTTTTACAAGTGAAATACGCAACACATTTGGTGCAGTAAAATCTTTTTGTCCAGGCCCATAAGCTGTCTTCTCTGTTAATAAAATGGGGATATCAAATTCAGGATTTAGATATTTTAAAATTGCTGCTCCGGTTGGGGTTATCCTTTCTCCCATTTCATCACCAGCATAGAAAGGTATTCCGGCAAGAATATCAGCAGTTGCCGGTGCAGGAACTGGCAATTTACCATGTTGGGTATTTACAAAACCAAAACCCGTACAAACAGAGGTGGAGAAAGTCTTTTTTATCGAAAGTTTATCAATCAAAAAGGCACAACCTACAATATCAATAATAGAATCAACACCACTTACTTCATGAAAATGAATTTTTGCCAAATCAATATTATGAATTTTGCTTTCGGATTTTCCAATAATTAAAAAAATTTCTTTTGCTATTAGTTTAGCATTATCCGTTATTTTAGCATCATCAATTATCTTGTTTATATCACTTAAATGACGATGATGATTGTGATGATGATGCTTTTCAGTATTTTTATGATTATGTTTGTTCAGATTAATGACTTTGACATGACTACAAACAATGCCATTTTTATTCAACTTTCCTATTTCAATCTTACCATCAGGTAAGTTTAATAATTCTGGTAATTCCAAAATTTCATCGTGAGCATTTGCCAACTCAGAAAAGGCACTTAAAAACATATCGCCGGAAAGACCCGAAAAAGCTTCTATTAATATTGTACTCATTAATTAGAAATTGATTAAATTTTAATATTTATTTTCGATAAATACATTTTTATTAAATCACTCTATTTAGTGGCTATAAAAAACACCAATAACTTCGTTATGCTCGTTATGAAAACGGTTGCTTCGACAAGCTCAGCACAACGCATTTACAGTAGTAAACTTCTTGGTTTTCATAACTTCGCAAGCCTCAAACTCAAACTTTCTATTTCAAACACTGACATTATGGACAACTCTATTTGGTTTTCATTAAATTTAAAATCCTGATGGCTGAGATAGCTGCACCATAGCCGTTATTTATATTTACAACGGTTATTCCGTTTGAACAACTTGCCAACATTGAATTTAAAGCCGCCTGGCCACCCTTTGCAACTCCATATCCAACATCGGTAGGAACTGCAATAACTGGTTGGGGTAATAAACCACCAACAACTGTGGGTAAAGCACCTTCAAAACCTGCTACTACAATTAGTATCTTAAAAGATTTTAATTCATCCGTTCTTTTTAATAATCGATGTACCCCAGACACACCTACATCACTAATTTTTAATGCCCGCACACCCATAAAAGCCAGTGTATAATATATTTCATTCACAATAAAAATATCAGAAGTTCCACCTGATATTATAGCAACATCAGGAGAATATTGTGGCTCATCAATAGATTTTAGTATAAATATACCTGATTCTTCATCGTAAAAAGAATTAGGAAACTGTTCCGACAGAAAAACAGCTTTGCTTTTTTGAAGTTTAGTAATAAGCGCATTTCTACCTTTCATTAAATGATTATTAGAAATATTCAATAAATCCTCAGTCGATTTTGAATAACCATAAATAACTTCGGGAAAGCCTGTTCGCTTTTCTCTGTCATAATCGATATTAAAGTTGCTCATATTCTTTATTTAAAACACTGTTTAACTTTCCTGAAATCAGACCCTCATCATCAATAATACATTGATTAAAACCAAGCTCTTTAATTAGTGGTAGAATCATAGACATATCTTTTTTCAATGTAGGTATTTGTAATAAAGGAACTTCTATTCTGCACATATCATCATAATGTCTTGCTCTAACATTGTTATATCCAAAATCATTCAAAATAGCTTCGGCTTTTTCAATTTGGGCTAATTTAATTGGTGTAATTACTTTATTATAAGGTATACGTGAGCTCAAACATGGACTTGATGGTTTATCCCAGATATTAATTCCAAAATGTTTTGCAATTTCGCGTATGTTTTGTTTTGTAATTCCCAATTCAGCCAAAGGTGATTTAATCATATTTTCATCTGCTGCTTGCAAGCCCGGCCTGTAATCACTATAATCGTCTTTATTTGTACCATTTAAAATCACAAATCCGGGATAATCTTTTTGTACTCTTCTTAAACTAGTATATAAATGTATTTTACAAAAATAACAGCGATTATAGGGATTTTTATTATATCGGGTGTCCGAAAGTTCTTTAGTATAAATCGTTTGTAGAATTATATCATGTGTTTTGGCAAAGTTTTGCGCCACTTCATAATCCTTTTGTTTCAAACTTTCACTTTTGGATATTACACCAACAGTTCTATTTTTACCCAAGAATTTCCTGGATAAAAAAAGTACAAGGGCAGAATCAATTCCTCCGGAAAATGCAGTAATTGTTCCGGGATATTTTTCAAACCAATTCTTTAGTTCTAAAGATAACTTTTCAAACATGATAATTTTGTATTACTGGTAACCTCTAAAAATCATTTTATCTGCACTACTCAAAATTTTTAAAACATTCATTTACAGTAGTAAAATCGAGTTTTTAAAATTTTGAAAGCCTTGATAAATTAATTTTTATAGAACACCTACTGTTTTAATTGTTTTGACAAACCGATAAATAGAAGATATACAGCACAGGCTACTAACACTAAAATTCCTGCTGCCGGCCATATTTCCATCGTATAACCAACTATAAAAGGGATAAATGCACCACCACTAATCGCCATCATCATCAGCCCGGATATTTCGTTGGAGCGTTCAGGTATTTTAGTTACGGCAATTGAAAAAAGAAGTGGAAATATATTAGATACACCTAAACTTACAATAAATATAATAATCCATGCACCAATGGCACTTGGAGTAAAAGCAAGAGCAATTAAAGAAACAATAGCCAGTATGGATGAACCAACTAAAAATCCACGTGGTGCTAATTTAGTCAACAATATAGCTCCTATAAATGTTCCTATCATTTTAGCAAAGAAATACATGGATTTACCATATTTTGCAGTCTCTGCATCTATCCCAATTTTAATTTCAAGGAAATTACCAATATTAGAGTTCATAGCAACATCAATTCCAACCACCACAAATATTCCCATTACCAACATCAAAATAAACTTATTGTTTAACAATTTAAAGCAAGATGAGAAAGTAGCACGTTCACCATCATATTTTGTTTCGTCAACTTTAACAGACGCCAGCCATGCCCATGAAAGGATAGCAATAACGCCGAAAAGATATAATCCATATCGCCATGAACCATCACCCGAGCCATCACCAAACAAATCTGCCAGCCTTGGGCCAATTACTGCGGCTACAAAAGGGCCAATCATTGAACCAAGAGATTTAATAAACTGAGAAAAGCTCATAAAACTAGATGCTTTTTCGGAAGGTACAATATCTACCAATAACGGATTAGCAGAAACCTGTATAATTGTGTTACCAATACCCAACAAAGCAAATGCAACTAATATAACAGATAATGTATTGCCAAATACAGGAACAAAAAGTCCTACTGCTGTAATTAAAATCCCAACATTCAGTGCTTTCTTTTTTCCTACTTTATCTTGCCATATTCCAACCGGAACAGATAGTAAAAAATACCATATTAAAGCCACAAAAGGAATCAACTGGAGAACATATCTGGGTGTTTCTGAGCTCTGCTTTAACTCATCAACTCCTGTTCCTACCAAATCAACAAAACTCATGACAAAAAACGCCATAAGTACCGGAATAAAATACTTAATTTTATTGTTACTCATTTTAATTAGTTTTATATAAATACTGTTTTTTCAGACTTAAAATCAACAAACTTATGCTATATTTTTTCGATAATACAAATTTCAATTAAAAATAAATTATATGCATCAAGCATTTTGCCTATTGTACATTAAATATTAACAGATAACTTAAATGGTAGGATTACATAAGCTTGTTTACGGTTAATAAACTTCATTTAACAAGCAAATAGGAATTTTGAACTTGAGTTTTACGATTAAAACACGTCCTTGTAATTTTAGTCCAACTTTATAAAAAATTATTGTAAAAAGCTTATATAAAAATCACTTTTTACAGAATGCCATTTCCTGACAAAATATTATTATAATAAAGGCTCAACATAAACATGTTGAGCCTTTATTTTTCATGCAAACACTATTTATTTCTTTTTACCTGAATTAGGAGTTTTTGGCTTTACCTCTTTTGTTTCAGAATAATAAATAATTACAGCTGACTTTGCAGCTGCAAGTACTTCTCTATTAACCTTCTCAGTTATATGACCACGATTCAAATCTTCAATTAAAATATAACCACTTATTAATAAAAGTTGTAATATTAAATTATTAATAATCGTGTCTTCACTATATCCGTAGGCAACATACAAACTTTTACAATCTTCGTAAAATTCATTTGAGAACTCCCTAATATTAGGCAAATTCATTAACTGCTCCCAACTTTCGCTATAACTATTTAATTCAATGTTTATATTTGTGGTTACCAGCAAAGGTGAAAACTCATGACTTTCCGGTACAGGGTAAAAACCTTTTAGATTTGACAAATCGACTTTGGTTTTCACATCATCAATACGTACAAAATTTGCTTTTCGCATTTGCTCTAATTGCCATAAGCGAAAATTGTAACGATCAATTTCAGGACTAATCCTATGACTGTTAAAAATATGGCTGTAAACCTGATGAACTTTCTCCCTGACTTTTTGCCGATTTTGATGAATTTCAGGATTTTCAATTCGAACCTCTTGCATTAGTTTTTTTAACTCTTCAGCAGCTTTTTGCGGACCTGAAATTTCACGTCCTTTTTTACCTAAATCTGTTGATAATACACCAAAAACAATTTTTCCTCCTTTTCCATCACCATAATTACCTCGCAAAATATTCAACAAATGCTTTCTACCTTCTAATTGCAAATGTTCAGATATAAATGGTTGTCCGGATGGTGTACTTGCCAGTGCATCAAATATTGTATTGAAAAAATTTCTGGTTAAGTGAAAATTAATTTCATTTTCATTACTACTTGCATTTACATCAAAACGATTTTTAATTATATCAAACTTAATACCCGATACGGTATAAGAAAGTTCGTTCTCCACAAATGCCTGATTGGTAAATATTTGATTAACTACATCTTCAACATCAATCTTATCAATCATTTTGTATGATGAGCACAAATAGAAAACACCCGTTACCCTATCCTCTTCCCAATCAAGAATATCATCAATATAATTACCATGACTTTCAAGTACAGTAACAATATTTGAATTGTCAGGATATCTTAATAAGGTACGCTGAAAATGCGGATTATCTCCACTGGTTGCTTTCTCCTTACGTTCACCGTGCGAATCACGATAATACAGGAAGTTTTCAGGGTTATCAAAACGTGTAATACCTGCTTCTTCACGTGCGTAATTACTTGCTGTTAAAATAATGTCAATTTTAAAAGGCATATTAATATCACACAATCCGCTAATAGTGCTTCTTGAGTTTAAATCGGTAACATTACTATCAGAACTACTCTGAAACAATGAGTTGTAATATTTAATATAATCAGGATCAAAATCGGTTACTCTTGAAAAATCACCAACTTCTGTTCCTATTCCATAAATATTACCTTTTTTATCAGGGAAAATATGGAACATATCACCAGCAATTAGTTTAATTGAGCGAATATGCTTCAAGTCCTTCTTTAACCACTTGAGCATCATTGCTGCAAGCATTTCAGATTTCCCCACACCGCTATCACCATCTACATGCACTACAAAAATTCCACCATCATCTTCTTCAATTGCAAATAAAGAACCATGAATTGGAATTCCACCCATATCTTTAACCTTCTCATTAATAAGCGTTAATCGTGGTTTTTTAACATTTCCAAAATAATCTGCTTTGCGGTCGAGTGGGCTAACCAATGTTGTTATTTTTCCATTTGGCCCATCTAAATCAAAATAACCTACTTTAGGGAAAGAAATTACTTTTTCAGGAGCACCCAAAAACTGGATAACATCAGGAACAAAATCTTTAATTTCCTCTAAACTAATCACATCAGTACCTAAAAGCTGGTAATTATCAGTCAGGTATTTTAAGTATGATTTTTGAAAAACAACTAATTCTTTGAATAAACCTTTATCAACAATTTTACAGCGATAATCCTGTGCATCAATATGCTCTACAAATTTCGACATTCGTCGTCCAAAAAACGCTGCTTTAGGTTTGATTGCCAAATGTTTAACATACTCATTTTCTGATGGATTTTTCAATGTTTTTGATTCTTTTATGCGCAAACTACGCAATTCAGATTCCTCTTTGGTTAAATCAATTTTATGATAGGCGTATTCACGTTTTTTTGCATCAGTAACTTTCCGTGTATGGAGTTGTACCGGTTGTTCTGCTGAAATAACACCACATTTAGTCATTAACTCCTTAATCCATCTTAATGAACCATTGTTATATGTCTCCAATACATTATTATTCATTTCAAAATCCTTATACAAGGTAATTCCGTGCTGTATCATTTCATTAGCGCCAGAATTTTGCAGCTTGTATTTTGCTTCGATAAACCGAACTAAGCTATGAGTATATTTATCGTAATATTCTGTTGCACGGGTTTTGTTAATGATACTGATAAACATTCTGCCTACATTTCGACTCTCATTATGTAAATCATTTTGTGCAACTTTTACAAATTTCCGGTTATTTACCTCATCCAAAATAGCATTTATGTCATCACCTAAAATATTTAATATAAATCTGTTAACAATTAAACGCATTTCGTCATCATCAGTAGCTTTTAGTTGTTTATCATAAACTCGTAATCGATTATAAATTAAGTTTTCAAAATGATTTTTACGTTGCAGCAGATATATCCACAAGAGTTTATCCTCTAAAGTATTTTCTGTATTAAGAATCCTTTCTGATAAGGCACTTAGTATTAGCCCTGTACTTTCAGAAGATATTGATATATTATTATATTCATTGCTTAAGCGAATGTTTCTAACGAAACTTTCTAAGTAAATACTTAGGCCAAATTCAGAAATATTAATTTCGGTAAGTTCTTCAAACTGTTCAATAGTAGTTTGCAGTATTTCCTGTACTGATGGCTCAATCCCCCGATTTTCGAAAGGTAGATTAAAATGAATCATCAATTCACGAATATACTTTTTCAGAATCATATTTATGCCTTCAAGCTTTTGTTGGTCAGCTGCCACATCATTTGTAGCATTTAAGGCCATAATTTTAAACTTAGCATCAGAAAAAAGAATATCTTCAAGCTCAATTAAAATCTCTTTCATAATACTCAGCTCATCAACATAATCTAATGTGTAAGCATTGGGCTGATAGTCAAGCTTATTTTCAACAAATCTTAAAATACTTGCTTTACCATATCGTGCAAGTACTGTGTCAAAATCAAGATGACTAATTTGAGGGATTTTTTTATAAACCTGTGGTAGCAGATTCTCATATATTTTAGTAAATGCTTTACTTCTGATAAAGGCTCTAATATCAGTACAATCACCTATATTTTCATAAAATTCAAAAACCGAGTTTTGAGATTCACTTATTGAATTTATGTTTACACCACTTTGCTCAGGAAAAGAAAGATAAAGTGTATCTAACTTACTTATTTTTAAGCTATCAAGCTTTGTCCTTTCAATGTTTTTTATCAAGTAAAAATCATTGATGATATCATTTATAAATTCCTTATCGCTATTTATTACAAATACTTCATCCAGAATATTTTCAGTAGTTTTATCTTTGTATTCCGGCGAAATTCTTTTCCCATAATATTCAATCCAGTATTTAAAGAAAATTTCAAGTGCATTTTTAAAATCACTTTTAAAATCGTCATAGCTTTTTTCAGATCCTTCAAGATAATCACCTAAGGAGAAACGGATAAACCCTATTTGATATGGTATAATTGCTATTCCACGTTGCTCAGCCAGTTTTTTAGTAAATTTCTCTAATCCCTGAAAAGAGGCAAATTCAGTCAATTGTAAATTAAATAGAAAAGAACCGTCTGCATCAACAATTTTTGCATATTTTTCAAAAGCCTTTTCCTGAATTAATTCAGAAGCAACTTTTTTAGCCATAGATAAACGTTTATTTGACTCTTCTCTGAATATTTTGTTTACCCTAAAATCATTTATTGATTTCACTAATTGACTTTGATAATATTTAAAGAAAGGCTTTCCTTTATACTTGAAGTCATCAGGTAGCTTAAGTACCTCGAGTTTATCAAGAGCAAGCAATTCTTCTAGTAAAAAAATGTGCAAAGGACTTCCTTCAAAAGGCGTAAACCGTGTAATTTTCTTTCCAACTGTTTTTTTCGCCTTCTTATTTTGCTCATATTTATTTAACTCGTTTTTTATATTTTCTTCAATTCTTTTTCGCAAACTAAATGCCGATGCATTTTTAGCTAATCGGGTTTCTGCATTGTCTTTTAATTTTTTAGACAATTGTCCTGCTTCAATTACGTTTACTAACATATAAACAGAATTGGTATTGCATTTTTCAGCAGGATTTTGCTTACGGGCATAATCAATAACGTCCTTTTTTGCATGCGAAGCAATAAGCGAACCAAGTCTAATACCTGTTCCACCAAGATTTTTAGTAGTTGATAGAGATGTTACTATGCTAATATTCATATAACTACCAAGATTGTTAACAACATACCTTGATATAGAACGCCACTTTGGTTCCTCCGGGTCATCTGATTTTACCGCATCATTATATGCCTCATCTAAAAAAATGGTAATCTTACTTGTTCCTGCAAATTTCAGAAATTCCAATAAGGTTTCTTCATTAAAATCAGTAAAACCGGAAGGGTTAGAAGGATCATTAATAACAATGCTTAGGTTTTCACAAAAGCGATCCCAAAGACTACCGGTATCATCAAAAAGCTGAAAAGTACTTTTCATTCTTTGCAACTTTACCAATAATCGTTTAAAATCAATACGCCCTTGTATATTATTGCCTATTTCAAGATCAAAAGGGTTTAAATCAAAGCGATCTGGTGGAAATAAATCCTGATATTCCCATGATAAATCTTTATCATATAATATATAAGGTCGTAAACTTTTTTCTGTATGGAAAAGAATATCCCTGATAATCATTTGAACATCATCAGAAATTGAGGTTTTTTCTAAATTCGCTAAATCACTAATAAAACTCTTAATTACATTTTGTTCCTTTTGTGTTTTTTGATCATACTCATCTTTAATACCCAAATCAATAAGGAAATTATTAAAACGCCCTTTATTGTCAGATGTATTCTCAGACTTTATTAAATATTCCTTATACTTTTCCAAAAACAGGTTAATACCAAAATTCTTATGAAAGTGGTTTTTTAAAGTTCGGTTATAGTTTGTAGGTAAGATATCTAAAATGGTACGACACTGTGTTAAAATGTTGGTGTCAACCTCCTTTAATTTTCGTTGCAATAACCATTCTCCATAAGTTCTTATTTGGTTTCGCCCACCACCTTCATTAATTGTAGCAATATGAATATCAGTATTATTTGAATAAAAATATTGACGAGTACGTTCTTCAAACTCATGAATTAAATCAATATTTTGCTCTTTTAACTTTACAGGGTTTTTAGTTGTAATAATTAAATTGATATAATCAGCCAGTTTTGTTAAAGCATATTTGTCTTTAATAATTTGTTTGGCAAACTCATCAAACTTAAATAGCACAATATCCCGGTCAGGATCATTCGTTTTTTCTAACTGCTCTTTTTTAAGTTCAATAAGCTCTATTTCATAATCTCTAATTTTTTCTAATGCAAGTTTTTGAAATTTCTCAAGACTCGTAACCGTTATTTTGTCAAGGATAAGACGCAAATTCAACTGACTGTTTGCTAATGCACCCAGCTTTTTAGTATGTACTTTGTTTAGAATATTAATAATTCCGTTATGAATTGAAAATACTAATGAGGTATTTGTACTTTGCGATCCAATAGAATCATCAATAATAACTATTCTTGTAAGATATGGAAACCAACGCTCCTGGTTAAAAACATTTCGACGCATTGATTTCGCTCTTACCAAAAACACTTTTGAATAATCATACTTTATTTTATCAAATAGCTCATCAGGTGTAGTAAAATCAATTATTTGAACATTATGTTTACTAAAAACTTCTGTTGAAATTAACTTGATTGCCGTATCTGCACTTCCACCAACAACCGTACGTATAAACCCATTCAAACCCTTAAAGTTAACCGTGAGTTCAGTTTTGCTTAAAAAGTCTTTTCTTTCATCCGGAGTTGTATAGTGCGATGATTGTATCACCATTTGGTCAAGCACATTAAGAAAATAGTTCCATTGAGCTTCCTCTTCATTACCATTTACACCAATAACATCACGATATTTTTTAAGCTCACTCACCTTTTCACCCAGAAGTAACTTATACATATAATCCAACTGTTTTTTTGTAACAGGAGGCGTACCAACTGAATAATCATGGGCATTTAATATATTAAGTGTTTGCTTTTTCGCCTGTTCATCAACAGCCTCTGTATCAATCAGTGAAGTTAATTTATTTACAAATTCACGTTGCTTAGCCTGGTACTGAAATGCTTTTGAATCCTCGTGTGGGTATAGCATTATCGAGACATCAGTAAAACCAGGAATTGCTTCTTTTAATTCAAGAATATTACGCTCAATTTCTGCCTTTTGCTTTGCCGGATCAGTAGGCTGTTCATGACAAAGGCGTACAAATTGCCTAAGCTTATCAATAATGAAAGCAGGTAAGAAATTTTCTGCGTTTTCACCCAGTGAACTATATAGATTTATAAATTCCTGTGCATCAAGTCCTAAATCAGACAATGGTTTTCCTGTAATATGCATAATTACTACTATTTTAAAGAATACTTATTAGAAGCTCTATTAAATATAAAAATTAGACAAAGATAAATATTATTTTATTATCAATCATTTGCATTTAATAATATAATATGTTATTTTACGTGAATTAAAAGCGAATATGACATTATCATATCAAATAAATGATGAATATACAACAT
>Ga0164318_10006380_pt1 | contig 11418 bp, 8 predicted proteins | sample GuaBasSedimGuay9_FD_113734 | JGI IMG/M metagenome (GOLD analysis project Ga0164318, IMG submission 113734) | Subseafloor sediment microbial communities from Guaymas Basin, Gulf of California, Mexico - Guay9, Core 4571-4, 0-3 cm | ecosystem: Environmental > Aquatic > Marine > Hydrothermal vents >... | reverse complement strand
CATTCTCTCAAGCTTCAAGATCGAAATCTATTTGAGTCATTTAGATTCGCTTATCTTGCCCACCGGAAAATACCTCAAAAAACAGTATTATTCTAACTCCTGCTCAATCGGCTAAATAATTACAAAATTTCATTGTGCCGAAAGACGGAAGAAAGTTTACGGAGCTTTACAACGTGCAACACATGAAAAGCAATGTTATTGACGATGTCTCACGGGTATGTATATCAACTATCCAGAGAATTTATTCAATGCTCAAAGGTGAAAGAGAGCTTGATACTGTTTCAGAAGAAAAATCTGGTTTTGAGGATGAATTTTCTTTGGAGCCAGCACATGTTGAGTACAATCCGTTGATTCCTATATCAATGTTTGATGTGATTATCGTAGATGAATGTCATCGTTCGATATACAACTTATGGAAACAGGTATTGGATTATTTCGATTCATTTCTTATTGGTCTGACGGCGACACCGTCAAAAAGCACCATAGCATTTTTCAAGAAAACCCTTGTAATGGAATATTCACATGCAGAAGCTATTACTGATAATATTAACGTTGATTTCAATGTTTATGATATTAGGACACAAATTAGTCAAGACGGTTCGGTGATTCCAAAAGGTCATGTTGTGCAAAAAAGGGATAAGAGAACGCGTAAGAAACGATGGGAGCAACTTGATGATGAAGTTATTTACACAGCAGACCAACTTGATAAAGATGTAGTATCAAAAGACCAAATACGGACAATTATTAGAACATTCAAGGAAAAATGCTGTACTGAGATATTCCCTGGTAGAAAACACGTGCCGAAAACATTAATCTATGCAAAAGACGATAATCATGCAGAAGAAATCGTTCAGATAGTTCGTGAAGAGTTTGATGAAGGTAATGATTTTGCTGTAAAGATTACTTATAAAACAGAGGGGGAAAAACCTGAGAACCTAATCAGACAATTTAGGAATGAATTTTATCCTAGGATAGCAGTTACCGTCGATATGATAGCTACAGGGACAGATATCAAACCGTTAGAGATAGTTTTTTTCATGCGTTCCGTCAGAAGCCGGAATTATTTCGAGCAAATGAAGGGACGAGGTGTCAGGGTGATGAGGAATGACGATTTTAAAGCAGTAACCCCTGATGCAATGGCAAAAGAACGGTTTGTTATTGTTGATGCGGTGGGAGTAACAGAGGTAGACGATTTAAGTGATACTAAACCTTTAGAACAAAATCCTTCTATTCCGTTTGCTAAACTCCTTAAATCTATTCGATATGGAAAATTAACAAAAGATAAGCTTTCATCAATGGCAGGTCGTCTGGTAAGGCTTGAAAGGAAGTTTACTGATGAGCAGATAAAAGAAGTTAAGAAAATAACAAATGGCAGGAAACTTTCTGATTTTGCTCATGATTTCATTGTAGCAATCGATGAAGATAAAGCTTTCGAGGCTGTGCAAAAGGAGAAAGGGGAAGAGAAAACTTATTTTGAATATAAGCCAACGAAGAAGGAACTTAATGAAGAAGCTGAAAAACGTATGATTAAGGCAGTAAAGCCATTTATTGGAAATGCCAAACTTATGGAAAGGCTTCCTGAATTAAAAGCTGAAACAGAACAGATTCTCGATGATGTTTCAGTTGATAAAGTCCTGATAGCTGGCTATTCACCGATTGCTACTGAGAAAGCACGGGATATTATACAATCCTTTAAGGAATTCATTGAAAAGAATAAAGATGAGCTTGATGCCTTACAAGTGTTTTACATGTCAAAGAAAAAATTAGAATGGAAAGCATTAACTGAGCTTGCTGCCAAAATTAAAACACCACCATATTGTCTTACACCTTCAAAAGTGTGGCAGGCATATAAACAACTTGAATCATCACGGGTGCATGGATTAAGTAAGAATAAAATTGCTGATTTTGTTGCACTGCTGAAATTTGAATTCGGCAAGGAACGGGAACTTGAACCGTTTGCCGAAACCATTGATAAACGGTTTGCAAGGTGGCTTTCCGAACAACGGGCTATGAATGTATCATTCACACAGGAACAACTTAATTGGCTTGAAAAGATTAAAGAGCATATTGCAGAAACAGTTGAATTTTCAATAGAAGACTTTGAAGATGTACCGTTTAACCGAATGGGTGGATTCGGCAAAGCACGAAAAGTATTCGGAAATAGGTTTAATGAAATTATGGAGCAGTTAACGGGGGTATTGGTTGGTGCAGATGATTAACAATAATTGGAAACGAACAACGATAAAAAAAACTTGTCACTTAGTAAATGGCAGAGCATTTAAACCAAGTGAATGGGCAAGAAAAGGATTGCCAATTATTCGAATACAAAATTTAAATAATCCAAATGCTCAGTTTAATTATTGCAATTTTCCAGTTGATGACAAATATTATGTTGATGATGGAGACCTTTTATTTGCCTGGTCAGGAACGCCTGGTACATCATTTGGTTCACATATATGGAATAAGGGAAAAGCCGTTTTGAATCAACATATTTTTAAGGTTATTATCAATGAAATGGAGAATAATAAGTCGTTTTTTATGTATTTACTGAATAACAATGTTGAACAATACATCAAGAAGGCTCATGGGGCTGCTGGGTTAGCCCATATTACGAAAGGAACATTTGAAAATTCGGAAATTGAACTTCCACCAAAAAAGATTCAGGACGAAATTGTTTATACAATCGAAACCCAATTCACCCGTCTTGATGCTGCAATCAAATCGTTAAAAACAATACAACAAAAACTGGACGTTTACAGGAAAAGTGTTTTGAAAGCAGCGTTTGATGAGAATTTAGTTGAAACCAAGTCAGAGTGGAATGAATATCGAATAAAAGACATTGCAGAAAAAATACAATATGGGTTAACTTCTCAATCTGGTATGAATTATAAGGGACCAAGATATTTACGAATAACTGATATACAAGATAGAAAGGTTGACTGGGAGAAAGTTCCTTTTGCAAAAGAAACGGACAGAACTAAAGATTATGCATTACAAAATGGTGATTTAGTGTTTGCAAGAACAGGGGCTACGGTTGGGAAAAGCTTTTTAATCAAAAAATGTCCGAAAGGAGCTGTTTTTGCCTCGTATTTAATTCGTGTTGCACCTCAGGTATCAAAAATTCTACCTGATTTGTTATGGTATTATTTTCAAAGTCCGATGTATTGGGGGGATATATCCAGAAGTCAAAGGGGCATAGGGCAGCCTAATGTTAATGGACAAATCTTATCTAATTTATTAATTAAAATTCCTATTGATTTACAAGGACAAGAACAAATTGTCTCCGAAATCGAATCTCGTTTCTCAGTCATTGATAAACTTGATGAAGTTATCGCTAATTCATTACAGAAAGCAGAACGATTACGGAAATCAATATTAAAAGCTGCATTTGAAGGCAAACTTGTACAATAAGGAGTGATATGTCTGACCCAAAACAACTGGTAAATAAACTATGGAATTATTGTGATATTCTTCGTGATGACGGTCTGTCTTACGGTGATTATGTAGAACAGTTGACGTTTCTTCTGTTTCTTAAAATGGATAACGAACGGGTGAAACTGTTTAAGAAGAAATCGGATATTCCAAAGCAGTATAATTGGCAGTCATTACTTGAAAAAGACGGGGCAGAACTGGAAGCTCATTATATCAAGCTTCTTTCCGAATTGGGCAAAGAAGAAGGCATTATCGGTGTTATTTTCCGTAAGGCACAAAATAAAATCACTGACCCAGCTAAACTACGGAAACTGATTGCAGACCTAATCGACAAGGAAGAATGGCTGAGTCTTGAAGCAGACGTAAAGGGTGATGCCTATGAAGGACTTCTTGAAAAAAATGCTGCTGACGTTAAGGGTGGTGCTGGGCAGTATTTTACCCCAAGACCATTAATTAATGCTATTGTCAAAGTCATGCAGCCACAGCCTGGCATAAAGATTCATGACCCAGCATGTGGAACTGGTGGATTTCTTCTTTCAGCATACAATTACATTGTTGACCATAATAAAAGCCTTAATCGTGATGAAAAGCAGAATCTAAAACACCATACGTTTACGGGGAATGAAATCGTACCGTTGGCTGCACGTTTGTGTGTTATGAATCTGTATCTTCATGGTGTTGACGGTGAAGAATCACCGATTAGTTCTGATGATTCGTTAAAAAAGAATCCAGGCGCTATGTATGATATGGTGCTCACCAATCCACCGTTCGGCAAGAAATCATCTGAAAAAATTATTACCGAAGAAGGCAAAACTGCCACACAGACACTTACCGTTGTTCGTGATGATTTCTGGGCACAGACAAGTAATAAACAATTGAATTTCTTGCAGCATGTCCGAAGTATTCTAAGAATTAATGGAAAAGCAGCAATCGTATTGCCCGATAACGTGTTATTTGAAGGTGGAGCAGGGGAAACGATACGGAAGAAACTATTACAGACGTGTGACCTTCATACGATATTACGGCTTCCTACGGGGATATTATATGAACAAGGGGTGAAAGCCAATGTCCTTTTCTTTGATAAAAAGGAAGCAACGAAAGATACCGTTACGAAAAAGGTCTGGTTTTATGATTTAAGGACAAACATGCATTTTACGTTGAAAGAAAACACGTTGAAGGAATCTGACCTTGATGATTTTGTCGAATGCTACAATCCAGATAATCGGCACGACAGAAAACAAACGTGGTCGGAAAAGAAGAACCCCGATGGCAGATGGAGAAGTTTCACCATTGATGAATTATTGAAACGTGATAAAACCAACCTTGATATATTTTGGATAAAAGATGAAAGCCTTGAAGACATTGATAACCTTCCCGAACCTGATGTTATTGCCAATGAATTAGTCGAAGAACTGCAAGATGCATTAGAGCAACTACAAGAAATAGCAGGTGATTTAGGAAAATAGGAAAATGGTAATGTGATGTATATTTTTGTAGGCTTTAAATAAATCAAGTAAAAGACGAGCAATTTGGGGATAACTCGGACTGCTTGTTTGTATTTTAGGAGGTAATAATAATGACAAAGAAGAAAGTTAAAGTTAAAAAAAGAAAAATAGCTGTATATTTATTTAAAGAGGAAATTAATGATTGGAAGAGTGCATTGAAAGAAGGTATTGTTTTGGAAGAATATACCATTAAAGGTTATGATAGAAATGTGCTCTGTATGTATGCAAAAAGGTCAATATCTAATCTACCAAAATGGACAGATTTTTTTAATGAATATTTAGAGCAGGATATAGAAGGGCTATATAATGCCAGCAGTTCAGCGGTTTTATTCGTGAAACAAAATAAAAGAATATTTGCATTTACATTTGGGTATGGTTGGAATTTTTTGAATCTTGGGTATGCAGAAGATACTTTTGGACTAAAAATAGCATTAAATTCTATAGATACAGACAAAATTCGGAGTGTTAATGTTAAAAATTTGGATACTGTAGTTAGACAATCTAACATTCAGACAAGTCAAGTAGGTTCTGTTGATAATTTCGGTTTAAATATAGACAAAGATATACTTAATGCAGTTACCGGCATATCGAATGATACTTCATTAGGAAACCAAATATCTGGTTCTATATCCTTACATCTTAGTTTGTCTATTAAAATTGATGCCTTGCCTGGTCTATGTTCCAAATTATTAGGATGTTTTACTGAAATGAAATATAAGGAAAAATTCCCGTGGGTAGACCATATCACTGATATAAAAAACAAATTATTAATCAATGAACTTAATCTATTATTGATTGAAGCTATTCATGAGAGAGCTTCTGAAGGGCTTTTTTGGGCCGTTCCTGAATTAATAGATTGGGAATCAATACAAGGCTTTAAATATAAGCTGTCAGATGAAGAGTTGAAAGAGGATATTCACATTGATGATGTTTTGCCTCAAAATATAGAAGAACTAAAATCTAAAGTTAATATTGATTGGCTTAAGAAAAAAGTTGTTTATTGTATCGGCTCTGAAAATGACGAACTAGTTAACAAATGGCCTATGTATTCATGTATTAATTACGAAGTAAGAAAACAAGAATCAACATATTTATTGACAGCTGGAAAGTGGTTCAAAATAGATACAGATTATGTATCGTCTGTTGATGATGAGATAAAAGGTATATCTGAGTACAACAATTACAAGTTACCAGAGTTTGACGGTAAGCATGAAAAAGAGTTCGACTATAACAAGCGAGTATTTGATACTGATAATAGCAGGTGTTGCTTAATGGATACAAAGATGATTCCTTATGGTGGTGGACATAGCAAGGTTGAGTTTTGTGATTTGTATATTGACAAGAAAGATTTTGTCCATGTTAAAAGATTTAGAGGTTCTGCTTGTTTAAGTCATTTATTCTTTCAAGGATTCAATTCGGCTTTCTTACTTCTTGCGGAAAATGCCTTCGTGAAAGCAGTAAATAAAGAGTTGCCGAGTACGTGGAGGTTTGATGACCGAAAAACTATTCAGGCAAACAAGTACCAAGTAGTATTTGCGGTAATTAGTAAGGTGAAAAAGAATGTTAAAGGAATATTTCCTTTTTTTAGCCGTGTGTCATTATTGCAAGTTTATAAACAGTTAAGGGCATATGGTTATAAAGTCTCTATTGCAAAAATTAATATAAAAAAACAAGGTAAATGATGTAACAAAGATGTGATAAAAAAATTGATTAAAGAGGTGATGTTATGGAACAACTGATATGTACCTATGCATTAGTAAAGTCTATCAATGACCAGGGAGGTGACTACATTGACTCTTTCTTGCCGTTTGCATTAAAGGCTTTTATCGGCATAGATGTGTCATTAGATATGCTTACTATCCAAAACAGACTTAAAGGAAATTTTCAAATCGATATTCCTCTACATGTAATTAAAACTATAATGAAACGTGCAAAAAAACGTCGGTTCATTCAAAGGGATGATGCAAGGTATCAAGTAACACAGAATGGTCGAGCATATTTGGATAAGCTTGAAGATGAGAAAGATATAGAAAGAAGAATTAATGAACTTGTTTCAGATGTAAAAATATTCTATTTGCAAAAAAACAAGTCAGTAAATGAAGAAGAGATTAAGAATTTTCTTTTTACATTTATTAAGGAAAATATAATCTTTTTTGCAGATTTCATTGGTGAATCTACTTGTCGATTTGATGAGACCAGTATAAAACTCAATAAGGATTATACAAGAATTTTCATTGAATATATCAAGTATGTGGAGCACTCTAAGGCACAACATTACAACACAATAAGAGACATAATACTTGGTTCAATTATTTCTGCAATACTTTGTTCTGCTAGTTCTGAAAAAATAAATGACCTTCAGAAAAAACACTTTAAAAAGGCCGATGTGTATTTAGATTCAAACTTTGTAATTTCATTACTTGACTTACGTTCTCGTGAGTTTACTTTATCTGCTGAAGAATTAATCTCAATTTGTACAAAGAATAATTTTAGTCTAAAAATATTTGACTTTACTGTACATGAAATATGTCGTGTTGTTACTGGATACTTAGGGGCAGCCCATAAATATCCTTCTACCTTAAAAATCGGGACTTTTTATAGTAGCCTCAAAAGAAAGGGCTGGAAAGCAACACAAGTAAGAGAATTCGTTACTTACATTGAGGACATATTGAAGGAAAAGGGTGTTGAAGTTGTTGAAACTAAAATTAATCTTGATAAATATCGGCCAAGTGAACCAATGTTTGAAGAAAAAATAGGCGAGTATAAACCAGAGCAAAATACTAAGAGTAGAAATCATGACCTTGCAGCTCTTGACTTGATTATGCAGAAACGAAAAAAATACGTACGAAAAATTGAAGATTCAAAAGGTTTCTTTTTAACGTCGGATTTAAATTTATGCAAATATAATTCTTTTGTAATGGGTCATAAAGAACATGGAACTATTGCAGAAGCTATTTTTGACAGACATTTGGCAAATATATTATGGCTGAAAAATCCTTCGCTTGCCCCACCAATGAAAGTGATATTATCGGCATATACTCGAGAATTATTTATCAAAAGAAGTGTATGGGATAAATTTTATTCTGAATTAAAAGAGCTGAAAGCATCAGGAAAAATAAGTGACGATTTTATTGCGAATATGTTTTACAAGAATTACTTGGAAGATATTTTAATAGAAATTCCTGAAAATAATGTGGATAGTATAACCCCAGAATTTGTAATTGATTCTATAGAAAAAATAGCTCAAATTCAAAGGACGGAAGGGCAAAAGCATGTAGAACAGGTTGAACAAGAATTTATACAAATGCTGGATAAGAATGTGGGCGAAGCTAAGGAAACAACTGAAAAGAAATGGATTGACCGAATTAATGGAATCAAAACAAATATTAGAAAGGTGTCAGACAGTAGGGGAAATATTTATGCTACGTTAATTGCACTTTCCGGAGTTGTTGCTATTATAGTTGGTTGTCTTATCGTAATTTATATTTTTGAGTCTGTGGGATTAAATGCGTATGCATCTATCATTGCTGGAAGTGTAACGTTGGGAAGTATCTTCAAATATTATGATAAGATAAAAAGTAGAGTGCGAAATAAAATATCAAATATTATTTATTTTTCGAGATTAAAAGAAATTAATATCGATAGCATAGTTGTGTAGTAAGAAGAACGTTCTTTCTAATATAAAAACCCCTTATAGGGCGATTTTTCTAACGGGATTATTTGCAGGATATAAATATAGCAGGATAATTTATAGACGTTGCACGTAACTCGTTTCTAATAAATAGCTTGGGAGTCAATAATCTCTAAAAATTTTTAATTTATAAGATATTGTTAGAAAATAGGATATATACAACGTCTGTAAGTACCATACGGAAAATAAAAATAGACACAAAAGAAATTATGGACATATTAGACGAAGTTTTTTTTAAGATGGAAAAAGTGTCTTGATTTTAAAAAAAAGAAGAAAATAGGGGGCAACACCCTATTTTTTAAATTTCGCCGGCATCGGCTGTTGTTAGTGATAACACGAATCCACACGAATAAAAACACGAATTTACACAAAGGTACGGTTAAAGGGATTGTTTTAAAAGCTGCATTAAAAAATGCGAATTAGTAAATAAATTTTATATTAAAACCACAAGATTGCACACGAGTACACATGAAGGATAAAATAAAAATTATTTCTTGTGAAAATCTCGTGTAATCGTGTGGTTATGAGAAAATAGGGGACAAAGCCCTATCTTCTTGAATTTCGCCGATATGGGATATTGTTAGGAAATAGGATATACACAACGTCTGTAATGTATTGTTACATACAAAATCAGGAGGGATGGATGAAACGATTAAGGGTTTCTGTGACTATTGTTGCTATTATGGTGTTTCTCATTTGTTTGTATACTTTTTTTCTTGGGAATAAAACGTTTGACGGTGAATTTGACAATGACGGCATATCGTTTTATTTTCTGGCAAAGGGTATGTTTTGTTCACTCGCGTTATACCTTTTAGTGAGAATTTTAGAAGCAGTGCGAGAGAATAGGAATCAGTGAGATTATATAGCTCATGGGAACCGTGTACCACCTACGAGGTGGTACACGGTTTTAAGGCCTAAAATACATTACTAACATTTTGTAAATTTAAAAATAAGGATGATGAGGTATGGATGAAAAAGATTTTGCAGAGCGGCTAAAAAGCATGGGAAGGAATGACCAATGTCCGTGTGGTTCAGGTAAAAAGTATAAGAAATGCCATCTTTTAAAAGATGAGGAGGCATACAAAAAAGAACTGCAAAAGGAGAAGGAAGCTGTTGCAAAAGAAAACGTTGAAGGTGCCGCCGGTGTTCAAATGGATAAACCCACCCATTTTAACGAAGAGGTAAGGCCAAAATTAAAATTGAGTAAAACTATTGCTCATAGAAATGTCCCGCGGAGACAAGCAGGGAAATAATGGTTTTTTAAATAGGGGACAGCGCCCTTTAATGGCTCATAGAAACCGTGTACCACCTCGTAGGTGGTACACGGTTTGTTGCTACAATTGCCTCGGTGGCAAATGTGGCAACATTTAATAATGTTATTTAATGCCAATAAATGCAAAAAAGGATCGGGATTCATATGCGACAAATTTCATATGTTAAGTTAATACTAAGTGTTTTAATATGTAATTGCGCTGGAATTATAGGTTCAATGGCTACACAATCATCTGTTGATGGGTGGTATACTACATTGGTAAGACCGTCTTTTGCACCGCCTAGCTGGGTATTCGCACCGGTGTGGACAGTGATTTATTGTTTGATGGGGATTTCACTGTACCTGATATGGTCTGAGGCACGAATAAGGCCGATAAAAGTACCCATAAATTTGTTCAGCATTCAGCTCATACTCAATGCAGCATGGTCGTTTTTATTTTTTGGACTAGAGTCAACTCTGGCTGGTTTTGTAGGTATTGTGATACTATGGCTTGCCATCATAGGCACAATGATGAGCTTTTATCGTGTTTCAAAAACAGCCTTTTTATTGTTCGTTCCGTATATTCTGTGGGTCAGTTTTGCAGCACTTCTTAATTATCAATTCATGCGATTAAATGGGTGAAGGGGCATAGGGCATCCTTCGACAAGCTCAGGATAAATGGGGCATGGTAAGATGCGGGTTGCGGGTTGCAGGTTTCGAGTTTTGGGTTATGGAAAGCCTGCCTGCCGGCAGTGTAGTTTTTCACAATTTAGGTAACAAATTAGATGCTTAAAAAAATTAAAACAGTACACTCTAAAATATTTTTTATAACCACTCGATTTCACAAGATTTTCACAGAGTAATTATTTTTTATATAATCCTTATAAATATCTTGTGTTAATCTGTGTAATCGCGTGGTTACAATTTATTTTTTTAATAAATGACTTTTGCATATTATTTAAAGTTTGTCTACATTAACAAATTGTTACCAAAATTTTGAAGTATTACACGGCAGGCAGGTTATGGAATGTTATGGGATGTTAAGGAAAGTTGCATAGTGCACTTTGTGTAATATTTTTGTAACCTCCCAAAACTCTCCATAACCTTCCCTAACCTTCCGTAACATGAACGTTTCTATCTTCAATATTCAATGTTCAATTTATTTTTTGCAACCTTTCTTAACTTTTCTTAACTATTTCGTAACCCTTCGTAACATAAACAAACATCTCAACAGTTTCATTTTCCCTAACATCTAACATCTATTCCCACCGTTTAAGACTGAAAGTCAATTTTCCATTTTATTAGACATTGTCTACCAGGCTCAACATTTTAATCTTAACAGATACTATAAGATAAAATATGTAAGCTGAACCTTGTATTGAACTAATGTCAATTTATAGCAATAGGCATATATTATGCTTAATCGAAGATGGTGTGGTGTTTTTATAATCGGTAAAAAAGGAGGGGCGAAATGAATACAATAAGAAATTACTTTGTTATATGTATGTTTGCCTTGGCGTTGATGTTTCCCAATAGTG
>Ga0164318_10006378_pt1 | contig 11419 bp, 19 predicted proteins | sample GuaBasSedimGuay9_FD_113734 | JGI IMG/M metagenome (GOLD analysis project Ga0164318, IMG submission 113734) | Subseafloor sediment microbial communities from Guaymas Basin, Gulf of California, Mexico - Guay9, Core 4571-4, 0-3 cm | ecosystem: Environmental > Aquatic > Marine > Hydrothermal vents... | reverse complement strand
GCACCGGGTGCCCCCAGCAGGATGATCGCCTTCATTACCGACTCCTAGCGCCTCCCCCGCAGGCGTCCTCTTTTCAGGAACCCGTCATAATGACGCGTTACCAGATGCGCCTCAATCTGCCGCATTGTATCCAGAAGCACTCCGACTATGATCAGCAGGCTCGTCCCGCCGAAGAAGGAGGAAACCATCCAGGGGATCCCGAACTGACGGTACATGACCGAGGGAATGATGGCAATGAGCGTGAGGAAAATCGCCCCGGCCAACGTAATCCGTGTCATGGTGCGATCCAGGAACTCAGCCGTGGGCTTTCCCGGCCGTATACCGGGTACGTATCCGCCGTGGCGCTTGAGATCATCAGCGATCTGCACCGGATTGAACTGTGTGGCCACCCAGAAATATGAAAAAAACATAATGAGCAACCCGTACAGGAAAAGATACAGGGGCGTCTGCGTACTTAACTGCGCTGCAAGGTATTTGAAAGGTGACAGCGGGACTAGCGCCAACATCTTGGCGGGAAACATGAGTATCGCCTGGGCGAATATAATCGGCATGACTCCTGAATAGTTGACCCGCAACGGCATGAAGGTGGTCTGTCCTCCGTAAACGCGGCGCCCCACCACGCGCTTCGCAAACTGAACGGGTATCTTACGCTGCGCTTGGGTCATCGCCACCACGCCGGCTGTCACCAGAAAGAACATCGCCAGCATCCCAACCAGATGAAACACCGTGAACTGCGCAACACCTCCGTGAGGCCGGAACATGTCGTAAGCCGCCCGCAGTGCGGTTGGAAGCCGGCTGATGATGTTGACCGTGATTATCAACGACACCCCGTTTCCGATTCCCCGTTCGGTAATCTGTTCTCCCAGCCACATCAGCATGATTGTGCCCGTTGTCATAGTCAGCACAGTCAACAGCCGGAATCCCAAGCCGGGGCTGGTGACAATCTTACTGGTAATGCCGAATACCTCGGGATTCTCGAGTGTCACCGCCATCGCATATCCCTGAATAATGCAGAGAAGAACGGCAAGATAACGTCCATACTGTGTTATTTTCTGGCGTCCCGTCTCTCCTTCCCGGGCGAGCTTCTCGAGGCTCGGGATAACGGCGGTAAGCAGTTGCAGAATAATAGATGCGCTGATGTACGGCATGATCCCCAGCGCTCCGACCGCGCAACGACGCAGAGCCCCGCCGCTGAAAAGGTCAAATAGACCGAAAAGACCGCCTGCCCCACCCTGCAACCGGGCCACATATTCACGCAATGCAACCGCATCTATTCCGGGAGTCGGTATCTCTGCGATGATCCGGCAGACAAAGATCAGTCCGAAAGTAAAAAAAATGCGCTGGCGCAATTCAGGAATTTTCAGTGTGTTTACGAAAGCCGAAAACATTTGCCCAACCTCAAACTAGCGCGGAAGCAGCTCACAGCGACCACCGGCCGCTTCTATCTTGGCCCGCGCCGAGTCGCTGAATGAGTGCGCGCGCACGACTAACGCATGCCGTAGCTCCCCCTGGCCCAATATCTTGACTCCATCGTACCGCCCTTTAATCAGCCCCTTTTCCTTCATGGTTTCGGGAGAAACCACCTCCCCTTCCACAAAAGTCTGCAGGTCACGCAGGTTTACCACCGCAAACGTGTACTTGCGTGCATGTCGAAATCCTCGCTTGGGCAGGCGCCTCACCAGAGGCATCTGCCCGCCCTCGAATCCAATCTTCCGGCGGTATCCAGACCGTGCCTTGTGACCTTTGGTTCCCCGCCCACAGGTCTTTCCGTGGCCCGATGCCCGCCCACAGCCTACCCGCTTGGGGCGCTTGCGCGCTCCACTGGCCTCCAGCCTTTCCAGTCTGATCCCGGCAGCCGTCACTGCTTCCCTCGCACCTTGGCTATCTCCTCTGCCGTTCTCAGTTGCCTGAGAGCCTCACAGGTCGCCTTGCACACATTGATCGGATTGTTGCTGCCGAGTGACTTCGCCAGCACATCGCGGATACCCGCCAGATCCAGAACGACTCGCGCGGCACCCCCCGCGATCACCCCGGTTCCCGGGGCAGCAGGTTTCAGAAGAACCATAGCCGCTCCGAAATGTCCGATGGCCTCGTGCGGAATCGTCGTGCCGCGCCGCTTCACCTCAAACATACTGCGGCGTGCAATTTCGGTACCTTTGCGTATCGCTTCCGATACCTCATTAGCCTTGCCCAGCCCAAAACCCACCAAGCCATCCCGGTTGCCAGCCACAACCAACGCACTGAAGCTGAACCGTCTGCCTCCCTTCACTACCTTCGAACAGCGATTAATGAAGACGACGCGCTCGCTGATCTCGGCAGCTTCCGTCTGCTCCCTCTCCAGTTCTGCTATCCCTTCATCTACCATGCTGTCCTCGCACCTCGTTCTGTTATCTCTCAGCCCAGAACGGGGAGACTAGAACTCAAGTCCCGCCTTCCGGGCCGCATCCGCCAACGTACGCAGCCTCAGGCCGTAGCTATGGCCGCCCCGGTCGAAGACGACTTTCTCGATCCCCTTTGCGCGCGCTATTTCCGCTGCCCGGCGCCCCAGCCACGCCGCCCCGTCACGGTTAAGCCTGACACCTTCAGACCTCGTCTCGGGATCTAACGTCGAGACGGCCGCCAGCGTATGCCCTTTCTCATCGTCAATAAACTGCACGTACATGTGTTTGTTCGACACGAAGACCGCCATCCGGGGGCGTTCGGCAGTTCCGAAAACCTTTTTTCGCACCCGGAAATGGCGCCGTCTGCGAAAATCTTTCCGGCTCTTCAATTTCATTGCTCAGCCTACTGCCTTCCCTGCCTTGCGCCGCACATGCTCATCCCGGTACCGGATTCCCTTCCCCTTGTACGGCTCAACCACACAGAAGCTCCTGATGCGTGCTGCCACATTGCCGACCAGCACCTTATCCGGCCCGCTGACAGCTATCTTAGTCTGATCGGCAACCTCTACCTTCACGCCTTCAGGGACATCGTATTCCACTGGATGCGAATACCCGAGTGAGAGCACAAGTTTTCTGCCTCGTATTTCCGCGCGATACCCCACGCCCTGAATTTCCAGCTCCCGGCGATATCCGGTGGCGACCCCTTGAACCATATTCGCTATCACCGACCGGACGGTGCCGTGCATCGCCCGATGCCGCTTACTTTCACCACGCCGCTCCACTATGACCGAGGAACCTTCCACACGCACGGCAACCTCGGCGGGCAGCCGATGGGACAACCTGCCTTGCGGTCCCTGCACACGGACCTCGCCATCGGTCAGTTCCACCTTCACCCCTGCCGGAACTGGAACCGGTTGTCTGCCAACCCGGGACATCGCTCCTTCCCCATCACCAGACGTGACACAAAACCTCACCACCCACACGGCGTCTCCGCGCTTCCCGCTCGGTCATTACGCCCGCGGAGGTGCTCAAAATAGCAATACCTAATCCGCTCAGGACCCGAGGGAGGGAATCAACCCCGGCGTATTGGCGAAGCCCCGGCCGACTGATCCGTTTCAGTCCGCGTATCACCGGACGTCCCTCCTCATCGTACTTCAGGTAAAGCCGCAGCGTCCTGACTGCTCCGCGCCCTTCGGTCGTATATGCTCGGATAAAGCCCTCCCGCTGCAGGACCCGGGCGATTTCCGCCTTCAGTTTTGAATGCGGGATGTCCACGGTTTCGTGACCGGCATGACATGCATTCCTGATCCGTGTCAACATATCCCCGATTGGATCTGAAAGCGTCATAGTTACCTCTGCTCCCATCACCAGCTTGCCTTGATCACGCCGGGCAACTTACCCTGGGAGGCCAGCTCCCGGAAACAGATCCGGCAGATGCCAAACTTCCTGATATAGGCCCGCGGTCGGCCGCATCTCTGACATCGGTTGTATCGGCGAACCGCAAACTTCGGTGGCCTCTGCGCCTTAACTACCAGTGCCTTTTTCGCCACGTCGATACCCCTCCTACTTACCTCGGCCTGCGAATGGCATTCCCAGCAGCGCCAGTAGATCGCGCGCCTCGTCATCGCCGCGCGCAGTAGTTACAATGGTGATGTCCATACCCTGTGTACGTGCCATGTGATCCGGATCAATTTCGGGGAAGATCGTCTGCTCCTGGATGCCCAGCGTATAGTTTCCCCATCCATCGAAAGATTTCGGGGACACACCGCGAAAATCCCGGATCCGGGGCAAGGCCACGTTGATCAGCCGGTCGAGAAAATCATACATGCGCCGTCCCCGCAACGTTACTTTGGCCCCGATTACCATGCCCTTTCGCACCTTGAAATTCGCGATGCTCTTGCGGGCCCGGGTCAGCAGCGGCCACTGGCCGGTTATACGCGCTAGATCCTCGGCAATGGCCTTGATTGCGTCTCCGTCTACCCCGCTGCCGATCCCCATGTTGACCACGATCTTCTGGATCCGGGGTACCTCCATAGGGTTACGATAGCCCCGGCGCGCCCGCAGGGCAGGGACGACTTCGCTCTCGTATTTCTGTCGCAAGCGCGGCAACATCTCCTTCAGCCTTTTGATGCGGTCTCTTCCTCAGCACGCTTTTCAGCCCGTTGCACAACCCTCAGGTTAGAAATTGCCACCGGCGCTTCCTTCCGGATGATCGCGCCACTTGGATGATCCTGCGATTTACGCATATGCCGAACCACCAGATTGAATCCTTCAACAATGGCGACCTGCCGCCGCGGAAAGACCCGCAGCACACGGCCCGTTTTCCGTCCATCGGCATCGTCTCCAGCTATTGCCTTGACGATATCGCCCTTACGGACGTGACACTTGTAGGCTCGCCGTGAACGCGCCATCACAAAACCTCCGGAGCCAGGGATATCAACTTCAGAAAATTTCTTTCCCGCAGTTCGCGCGCAACCGGACCGAAAATCCTTGTTCCGCGCGGATTCTTCTGGTCGTCGATAAGAACAACCGCATTGTGATCGAAACGCAACAGTGAACCATCAGGCCGCCGCACCGGGAACCGGGTCCGGACGACCACGGCCTTATACACCTCGCCCTTCTTCACCATGCCCTGAGGTTGCGCATCTTTTACGCTCACCACTATGATATCCCCTACGTGGGCATACCTTTTCCTTTGCCCGAGCACCTGGATGCACTTCACCTGCCGCGCACCGGTATTGTCCGCTACCTCCAATCTGCTCTCGGCCGTAATCATCGCTCCGGTTCCCTCACACGAGTCCTCAATCCTCAAGCTATGTTGAAGCGGCCGCCTCGGCTCTCGGGGCCTCCCCCTCCGCCGACTTGAGCACCTCAAGCAATCGCCATCTCTTCAGCCTGCTCAATGGTCGGGTCTCCACGATCCGCACAAGGTCGCCCACCTTGGCCCGTCCCTCCTCATCATGGGCATAGAATTTCTTGTGCCGCCTTATTTCCTTCTTGTACAGCGGATGTCTCACCCTCCGTTCCACCACTACAACAATAGTCTTCTGCATCGCAGTACTGACCACCCTGCCTACTTTCGTCTTCCGCTTCGTACCCTGGCCGCTCATTTCCTTGTCCTCATACGCTCGTTGAGAATGGTCAACAGCCGGGCTATCTCTCGCCGGGTCTGCCTGATGCGACTCGGCTTGTCCAGCTGCCCACTTACCGCCTGCTTGCGCAGCGAAAACAGCTCCTGCTGCAGTTCGCGATGACGCTGCCGCAGCTCATCGTCCGATAGCTCTCTCAACTCCTTGGCCTTCATACGCTCCGCCCGACGGCATGGTGACGCTGTACAATCCGCGTAGCTATCGGCAACTTGGCTGCCGCCAGGCGCAATGCCTCGGTTGCCACTGCCGGCGGCACTCCGTCCACCTCGAAAAGGATCCTCCCAGGTCTGACACCTGCCACCCAGTGATCCACGGCACCTTTACCCTTTCCCATTCGCGTTTCAAGAGGCTTCTTCGTTCGGGACTTATCGGGAAATATACAGATCCAGATCTTCCCCTTGCGGCTCATTGCTCGAGTCATAGCCACGCGGCAGGCCTCAACCTGAATATTCGTGATCCACGCCCGTTCAAGTGCCTGCAATGCAAACTCGCCGAAGGCTATGCGGTTGCCCGCCTGCGCCCGTCCCTTAAGACTGCGCTTCTGAAACTTGCGATATTTGACTCTCTTAGGCATCAGGGGCATAGCCTATTCCTCCCTGTTCGCATCCCCCAAGAGCCCGCCCTGCGAGGGATGGCATATCCATACCTTCACCCCGATCAAACCGGCTGTCGTATGGGCCTCGGCGAACCCATAGTCTATGTTTGCCCGAAAGGTCTGCAGAGGAACCTTGCCGGCCTTGTAGGTCTCCCGCCGAGCCAGCTCGGCACCCGCCAGCCGGCCTGCCGTCTCTACTTTGATCCCCAGCACGCCCATATCCATAGCTACCTGTACAGCCCTTTTCATTGCCCTGCGGAACGACACTCTCCTCTCCAACTGCAATGCAATTGCTTCGGCTACCAGTTGCGCATTCCGGTCCGGGTCCCGTATCTCCTTGACATCGAGATAGATCTCCTTGCCGGTAGCCTCCACCAGGTCCTCTCGTAGACGTTCAAGATCCTGTCCTTTCCTCCCGATCACCAGCCCCGGACGGGCTGTATGAATAGTAATCCTTACGCGATTGGCATATCTTTCGATCCAGACCTCTGGAACGGCCGCATCGCGCAGGCGCCGCTTCACCAGGTTCCGTATCTTTTCATCTTCCAGAACCAGAGCGGCATAATCCCGCTTCTCGGCGAACCAGCGCGATCGCCAGTCCTTCGTCAGCGTCACTCTCATCCCGATTGGATTGACTTTCTGCCCCAACTTTTCAGCCTCCCATTTCCGTCAGCCCTTAACGCTCGTCCTGCGCCTGCGTGTCGCCCCACGCGCCTGCGGCTCATCCGTAAGTACCACCCTGATGTGGCATAACCGACGGCGTATCGGCGACGCCATACCGCGTGCCCGGGGCCACCAGCGCCTGAGTCGGGGACCGTCCTGAATCACGGCCTCCTTCACAAAGAGCTTTCCCGCATCCAGATCCTGATTGTTCTCCGCGTTCGCCTGCGCAGAGCGCAGCGTCTTCCACAGATGAAAGGCGGCCTTCCGCTGGGTCAGCCTGGTAATCGCCAGAGCCTCCCTCAGCGGTAGCCCCTTGATGGCCCGGACAAGATCCCGACCCTTCCGGGGGGACAAACGAACATATCTCGTTGTAGCTTCCACTTCCATTGCCGGTAGATCACTTCAGCGCCACCGATTTATCCGTGACCGCACCATGTCGGCGGAACACCCGCGTAGGAGCAAATTCTCCCAAGCGATGTCCCACCATATTTTCCGTGACGAACACATTGACGAAAGTGCGCCCATTATGCACCGCAAAGGTGTGTCCCACAAATTCCGGGACAATCATGGACCGGCGCGACCAAGTCCGGATCACCCTCCGCTCCCCGGTCTCCTTAAGTTTCATAACCTTCTTGAGGAGCTTCGGGTCAACGTAGGGTCCCTTTTTCAACGAGCGTCCCATCAGGATTTCCTCCTCTGTACGATAAACTTGTCCGACGGCTTCCGCCTCCGGCGCGTCTTGCCGCCTTTAGCAAGCTTGCCCCAGGGAGAAACCGGATGCCCTCCGCCGCTGGTGCGTCCCTCGCCGCCCCCCATGGGATGGTCCACCGGATTCATCGCCACGCCTCGCACCGTCGGCCGTATCCCCAGCCACCGTGCCCGGCCGGCCTTGCCCAGTGACACATTCATATGGTCTGCATTTCCCACTTGGCCGATAGTGGCATAGCAGTCGACATGCACTTTCCTTAGTTCACCGGACGGTAATTTCAAAGTGGCGTACTTGCCCTCTCGTGCCATCACTATCGCCCCCAACCCTGCACTGCGCACGATCTGGCCACCCTTCCCTGGCTGAAGTTCGATGTTGTGCACCGTCATCCCCAGAGGAATACGCGAAAGCGGAAGAGCGTTACCCACCCGCGGTTCGGCATCCTCACCCGCCATCACCGAATCACCCACTTTGAGCCCTTCCGGGGCCAGAATGTAGCGCTTCTCTCCGTCCCCGTAATGCAGCAAGGCAATGTTCGCCGACCGGTTGGGGTCATATTCAATCGCCGCCACCCTGGCGGCGACGCCACGCTTGTCGCGGCGGAAATCAATCACTCGATAGAAACGCTTGCGACCACCACCCCGATGGCGCACCGTTATCCGTCCCTGAAAGTTACGGCCGCCGCTGGATTTCTTCGCCCTGAGCAACCGCTTCTCCGGGTCCTTCCTGCTCAGCTCACGGGAATCCAGCAGCACCGTGAACCGCAGCGACGGCGTAACCGGCCTGTATTTTTTCAACCCCATAACGTCCTCACGTTACCTCAATCTGATCTCCGGGCTTGAGGGTCACAATCGCTCTCTTCCAGGATGAAGTCCTTCCATAGCTGAAAAGTCGTTCCCTTTTCGGTTTTCCCCGGCGGCGCATCGTGTTCACAGCCAACACTTTCACCCCAAAAATCTCCTCGACAGCACGCTCTATCTCGTGCTTGTTAGCCTCCGGGTGGACCTTGAAAACATACTTGTTTTCGGTCTCGCTCATCCGGACCACCTTTTCCGTCAGCACAATGTTCTGAACGACTTTGTAGGGATCCTTCATCCCGCCAACCGCTCCTCAAGCGCCTGCATGCCCCGGCTGGTCACCACCACCCGGCGATAACGCAACATCTGGTATGCGTTGACATCGCTCGCCGCTACCACCTCCACACCCGGAATGTTTCGCGAGGCAAGAAATAGATTCCGGTCCAGTTTGTCAACCACAAACAGCGCCCCGCGGGTAAGTGAAAGCTTTTTCATGATCTCACTGAAGAGTCGCGTCTTGGGTTGCTCCAGATGGAGATCCTCCAGGATCATCACCTCCCCGGCAGCCACCCTTTCACTGAAAGCGCGACGCAAAGCCAGGCGCTTGACCTTCCTGGGCAACTCCCGCCGGTAACTCCGCGGCTTCGGGCCGAAGGCCACACCGCCCCCCCGCCATAGCGGCGACTGGCGATAGCCGGCCCGGGCTCTGCCTGTCCCCTTCTGGCGCCATGGCTTCCGGTTGCTGCCAGCCACTTCACCCTTAGTCAGGGTAGAAGCTGTTCCGCGGCGCTGGTTGGCCAGATAGGCCACAATGGCTTCATGCACAGCCTGCCCCCCCTTGTCCAGGACCACCAGCGCATCATCCAGCCGGTACTCACCGGACTTCGCGCCCGAAATACTGTGGATCGGTATCGAATACATCGCTACTTCTTCCGCACCCGCTTCTTCACCGCTTCGCGAATTATCACCAGACCGCCGCTAGGCCCCGGAACCGCTCCCTCCACGAGAAGGGCGTTATCTTCCTTCCGGACCCCGACAACCCTCAGATTCTGAACGGTAACCCGCCGGTGTCCCATCCGTCCCGGCATCTTCTTATTCTTGAACACTCTTGAGGGCATTGCACACTGCCCAATTGCACCCACTCGCCTGTGAGTCATCGAGCCATGCGATGCCCGACCACCACCCATTCGGTACCTCTTGACAACTCCCTGAAAACCGCGGCCCTTGCTCATCCCGGTGACATCCACGAAGGCCACGTCATTGAAAAGTTCCACCGTCAGCGTCTCGCCCTCAGCTATATCCTCTCCTTCATCCAGCCGGACCTCCCTCAGAACACGAAAACCGGACTTCAGCGCACGCCCGAAGTGGCCTCTCATGGGCCGGTTTAACTTCTCCAGGGGACATTCCTCGAACCCCAACTGGACCGCATCATAGCCGTCCCTTTCACGCCTTTTCCGCTGCACCACGGTGCACGGTCCCGCTTTGAGTACTGTCACGGGCACCTGCTCCCCGTGGTCGTCAAATATCTGCGTCATACCGACTTTTCTGCCTATCAGAGCCTTCATGGCGCCGTGTTAGCTATATCTTGATGGTGATGTCCACTCCTGCCGGAAGATTGAGCTTCTTCAGTGCATCTACCGTCTTGGCCGTCGGGTCTATAATATCCAAAAGCCGCTTGTGCGTACGTATCTCAAACTGCTCCATAGACTTCTTATCAACATGGACACTGCGGTTAACCGTGTACCGTTCAATGCGAGTTGGAAGAGGAATCGGACCCGAGACCCGCGCCCCGGTTCCCTTGGCGGTCTCTACGATCTCCCGTGCCGACTTGTCCAGTACCCGGTGATCGTATCCCTTAAGCTTTATTCTTATTCTCTGACCGTTCATACGCTCCTCACCTGGCCCAAAATCTTCTCTGCCAGCGATCCGGGGACCACCTCAAAGCGGAGAGGCTCCATCGTGTAGCTGGCGCGTCCCCGCGTCAAGGACCGTAAGCTGGTAGCATAACCGAACATCTCGGCCAGAGGAACCTCGGCCCTCACTATCTTGCTGTCCGCCTTGCTGTCCACACTCACCACCTTGCCCCGCCGCCCTACGATGTCGCTCAAGACTTCGCCAATAAACTCATCGGGCACAATTATTTCAAGATCCATAATCGGCTCCAGCAACACGGGCCCCGCCGCCGCCAGGGCCTCACGCACCGCCATTGCCGCCGCATTACGGAAAGCCACGTCCGATGAGTCTGCCGGATGTGCCTTCCCTGCAAACACCTCCACCCGCACATCAACAACCGGGTAGTTGCCCAGAACCCCGGTAGTCAGAACATCCTCCACGCCGGAACGAACTTCAGGACGGAACTCCGCCGGTATTTCCTCAGCCGGCGCAGTCAGCTCCACCGCGTTCCCTGCGCCCCTCGGGCGGGGTGATACCCTGGCGGATACGGCGGCAAAATGTCCCTTGCCGCCAATTACACGCTCAAAAGTATACTCGCCCACCGCCTCCTTTTCAACTGTCTCCCGGTACGCCACCACGGGTCGGCCCGACCGCACCCTCACCTTGAATTCCCGCTGGATCCGCTCCTTGACCACCTCCAGATGAAGTTCACCCATACCACGAGCAATGAGCTGGCCCGTCTCCGGATCCACCGCTACCCGGAACGTAGGATCCTCTTCCGCAATGGCTTCCAGAGCCTTCTGCAGTGACTCCCGCTCAGCTGAGGACGCTGGCTCAACCGCCATCGAAACGACCGGCTCCGGGAAATGGATTGTCTCCAGGATTACCGGGCGGTGCTCAGCACAAAGGGTGTCACCCGTGGTCACCCCCTTGATTCCCAATAGACCGCCTATTTCCCCACTGTACAGAGCTGGTATGTCTTCCCGTTGGTTGGCATGCAGTCTCACTATTTTCCCCACCCTCTCCCTCTTTCGCGTACGCGAGTTGTAAACGTGACTGCCGCTCTTAATCACCCCGGAATATACGCGGACATACACCAGCTTGCCCACATACGGGTCCACGGCGATCTTGAAAACCAAAGCGGTCATCGGCTCATAGTCTCCCGGGTGGCGTTCTTCCTCCTGAGAAGTCTTCGGGCGTCGGCCGACTATCGCGGGCACATCAAGCGGCGACGG
>Ga0164318_10006377_pt1 | contig 11420 bp, 10 predicted proteins | sample GuaBasSedimGuay9_FD_113734 | JGI IMG/M metagenome (GOLD analysis project Ga0164318, IMG submission 113734) | Subseafloor sediment microbial communities from Guaymas Basin, Gulf of California, Mexico - Guay9, Core 4571-4, 0-3 cm | ecosystem: Environmental > Aquatic > Marine > Hydrothermal vents... | reverse complement strand
TTTCGTTTGCCCGACCTGCTGGTGTTTTGACATTCAGGATGAAGTGTACAAAAACGAAGGAGACCGTTTAAGGAACTGGGATTCTTGCATGTTCCCGATTTTTACTTTACATGGATCCGGACATAACCCAAGGGCACAGAAACTACAGCGAGTACGCCAGCGGTTCATGCACAAATTAAAGTACTACGTGGATAAGTATGGTAATGGGGTTGCCTGTGTAGGTTGCGGAAGATGTGTTGTTTCATGTCCCGTGAATATAGATATAAGACGTGTAATAGAAATAATGGCTACTGACGTTTGCGAGAGAGAGGAATAGGCTGATGGAAAATCCTTATTTGCCTTGTCCTGTTAAAATAGAAGAAATTATTACAGAAACCACTGATGGTGCATTGAAAACCTTCAAGCTTGTTTTTTTAAGGCCTGAAGACGAGGCGAAATTTGCCTATCTTCCCGGACAATTTGCGGAGATTTCCGTGGCCGGAAAAGGTGAGGTCCCAATTGGTATAGCCACCTCTCCTACGGAAAAAGGTTTCTTAAAATTTACAATAAACAAGGTTGGCCTTGTCACAACTCACCTGCATAACATGCACCCGGGTGAAATCATCGGTGTAAGAGGACCTCTCGGCAAGAGTTACCCTTGGGACTGGTTTGAAGGCAAAAATTTGGTGATAATTGGTGGTGGTTTTGCTTTTACGACGTTAAGATCATCCATAGTTTATGTTCTTCATCCGGACAATCGCGACAGGTTCGGAGACTTAACCGTAATTTACGGTGCGCGCCATCCGGGGCTCTTGCTTTACAAGGATGAACTTGCGGAATGGGAACAGAGATCCGATATCAACATGCACATTACTGTTGATGCCACTGATGACCCTGACTGGAAGTATAACGTTGGATTTGTTCCCACCATTACAAAGGAGAAGGCGCCGAGTTCAGAGAATGCGTATGCCATAGTTTGCGGTCCTCCTATTATGATAAAGTTTACCCTCCCTATTTTGACCGAGCTTGGATTCCCACCCGAGCGGGTAATCATGAGCCTTGAAATGAGAATGAAATGCGGAATCGGAATGTGCGGTAGGTGTAACATTGGAACCGAGTACGTTTGTAAGGACGGTCCGGTGTTTACCCTTTCTCAACTTAATCAAATGCCTAACGAGTACTAATCCGGCACAATTTGAAAAAATAGCCTTCGCGGACATAGAAAAACCCCACCTTAAAGGCGGGGTTTTGATTTCAAGGAATGTGCTATTTTGGAAGATTGACCTCTTTCAGATCGGGACCAAGATATTCTCTTTCTTCCTCACCGAGTATTCCAAGAGACAGACAGATCAAAGTCCAGAGGTGCACCACATAGAAACCGCCCTCGTAATATTCGGATAGATCAAGAATCTGGGAATGGCAATTGTGGCATGGAGTGATACAATAGTGAGCCCCGGTTCTCATAATCTGGTCGAATTTTATCTTTCCAAATTTTCTTCTTGCATCGGTGTATCCTGACTGAAGATAACCGCCACCACCACCGCAGCAGAAATTGTTCGATTTATTCGGAACCATGTCCACGAAGTTTTCTTCACCCACTACGGACTTTACAACGAATCTTAAATCGTCTGCAACGGGATCTCCTAGAGATTTCCTTACAAGCTGGCAGGGATCCTGAACGGTAAACTTAATCTTAAGATCTTTGTTCCAGTCGGAATTTACCTTGAGCTTGCCTTCTCGAATCCACTGTGCGTAGTACTGAATGATGCTTTTGATTTCGAAATTGTAAGGGATGTTGAATTTTTTCAGTCCGGCCCGGACTGCATAAAATTCGTGGCCTCACTCTGTGTTAAGCCAGACCTTGCATTTCAGGTCCTCCACGGCTTTGACTTTTACCCTCACGATGTGCTCCCATGCCTCATCATCGGCAAGGAACATGCAATAATTCTCTGCTCCCCACCCTTTGGAGCCATACGTCCAATCTGCTCCTACCACATGTAAGATTTTCCAGAGAGGTACCATTTCTTCTGCTTCGGTCACAGGCTCTCTGGAATTCTGGTTAAGGAAAAATTCTGCTCCTTCCTTGTCAATAGGAGCCTGAAGGTCTTTGAATTGAGGCTGTGTTTCTTGAACTTCTTCCAGAACGTCCTCGACAACAAATCGCCAGTCTTCTTCTGACGCTCCCATGGCACTGCATGTATCATGTTTAAGTGCCATGTCGCACGATCCCCTAATACCCTTGGGACGTTCTTCTCTAGGCCATGTGGCTCTAGCCTCGTAAACAAGCCCTGGTATATCTATCTGCATCGGACAGGCGTAAATGCATCTCTGACACATGGAGCACATCCAGACCCAGGGTGAAGAAATAGCTTCCTCTTCAAGCCCCAGTAGAATCATTCTTAAGAATTTCCTTGGATCAAGCCCTTCTAAACCTGTAGCAGGACAACCAGCAGAACATGTTCCACACGCAAGACAGAGGTTGAAATTGCCTTCCGGCAACATTTCCTCAACCTTCTTCTTGAACTCACCTTTAACTTTACTCAGGTTGATAGTTTGTTCACCCATTAGGATTACCTCCCTCGTTTCCTTAAAGACAGGCCAAAAACTACACTACGTCATTATAAACAGAATATAGCTGAGTAGTTGTACCCGGTCAAGAAAAAACTCCTTTTAAATTATCTTTTCACAGGCTTACACTTTTATTTCCCGTAAATTACACGATTTTAATTCCCATTTTGTTTATCAGGTTCAATCCTCCTTCAAGGCATATAACATCCTCGTAACCGTGTGAATTTAGAAGAAGTTGAATTTCATACGATCGAATTCCCGAATCGCATATTGTAATTATCTTCTTATCTCTTGGTATCTTCTCTATATTTCGCCGCACGTCCATGTATGGAATATTTAACCAGCTGTCACCGAACTTCTCGACATACGGTTTGGCGGCAATCTCCGCATTGGAATCTAGTATTATGGCATTGTGTTTTTTCAGATCGCCTATTATGTCCAGAAATTCTTTTACCTCCATGCGCTTGTATAATCCATCCAGGAAATTGGCGGCGGTGTTTCCGAGGGCATTAAGGGAATCCATAGCAGAAGCGTATGGAGGAGAATATGCTATTTCAAGGTTGGAAACTTTATCGACTGTAAAATTGCCCTGCATCAGGGCGACGATTGAATCGAGACGGACCGAGACCGCATCATTATTGTCTCCAATTGCCTGGAAACCCAGAATCCTGCGTGTCTGCTTATCTACTACCAGTTGCAAATATAGCAATGAACGAGTGGGATAGTAATGGGCTCTATCATAGCCAACTGTAAGAACCCTGTCAGCGTTAATTCGCTCCGTGAGCGCACTTTCAAGAGATAACCCGGCAGAGCCCGCACAGATGTCGAACACTTTTATAATGAAACTTCCAACTACCTCGTCAAAAGTTTCCGGCTTACCGGCAAGATTTGACCCGATGACTCTACCGTGGCGATTTGCTAGAGATCCCAGGGGAAGATACATTCTTTTCCCGGTTAGAAGGTTGGTGTTCAATATACAATCTCCACCAGCATAGATGGATGGATCAGAGGTACATAAGTGCTTGTCAACCAATATTCCTCCCTTGTCTCCCACAGCGAGCCCGGCTTTTTTGGCAAGTTCGTCGTTAGGTCGAACACCGACGCACATTATGACAAGGTCGGTATCCAGCGTGCGGTTGTTCGTGATTACTTTGCGGACGTTACCCTGGCTGTCACCTTCCAGGCTCTCTACCCTCTCTCCAACATAAACCTTCACGTCGTTTTTCTCCAATTCTGCCTTTACCATCTGAGCAAAGTTATAATCAAACATGAAGGGAAGGAGATGATCCATGTATTCAACGATGGTCGTATCAATTTCCCACATATCTGAAATGGCTTCAGCCATCTCGATACCTATAGCTCCACCGCCGATAATAACTGCTTTTTCAACTTTTCCGCGAGTAATCATCGACTTCAGTTTCAGGGCCGAGTTTATGTTTGAAACAGTAAATACATTTCCGAGATCAGAACCGGGAATGGGAAGTACATTCGGTATGCTACCTGTGGCTAATACCAGCTTGTCATACTCAAGAAAGTCTTTTTCACCTGTGTCCAGATTTTCTATTTCGACCTTCTTTTCGCTCCGATTAATATTTAGCGCTCTCGTTCTGGTTAAAACTTTAACCCCTTTGCCTTCGAGAAAAAATTTCTCGTCACGGATTACGTGAAAACTCGTTGACATTAGCTCTTTTTCGTTTGGGATATCGTCTGAGATGTAAAAAGGGATTCCGCACCCTCCATAAGAAATGAAACGATCCTGTTCGACAATGATAGCGTCTGCCGAAGGATCCAGTCTTTTCAGGCGACATGCCGCCTTGGGCCCTGCTGCTACTCCACCAATAATAACAACTTTTTGTCCCATGTTTTTTCTCCTTCTCCACTGAACGATTACGCTTTCACAAAATAGCTGGTTTCTGTATGCTTATTCAATATTGTACTACCACTAACGAATGCGCTAAAGATTCGCTTGCAGTTTTTTGTTGACAATTTTAGGTATAATAAATTTTTTCAGATTTTATGTCAGGACCGAGTAGATGACAATAAAAATCACAAGTACTATTTTCATGGGAGGAGAACTATATGAAAACTTACCTGGACTGTTTCCCGTGCTTTTTGTCTCAAGCGCTAAGAGCCGCAAGAATTGCCACTGACGACGAAATGAAAATAAAGAGGGTCCTGGATAAAGTGGGGATGATGCTAAAAGATATTCCTCTCGATAGCACTCCTCCGGAGACCGGCCGCTTAATTTACCGAATAGTACGTGAAATTACCGGTAATAATGATCCGTATAAAGAAATAAAAGAAGAAAGTACGAAAATTGCCCTTGGGCTTTATCCGTCTTTAAAAGCGAAAGTAGAGGAATCTGACAATGACTTGCTTCTTGCCATAAAAATCGCTATTGCCGGAAATGTAATTGATTTTGGTGCAAACTGGAACTTTGACATTTCAGAAGAGGTAGAAAAGGTCTTGGAGAAAGATTTTGCGATTTGTGACTATGATGAATTCGAAAGATGTTTGAATGATACTGAGGAAGTCCTATATCTGGGTGATAATGCGGGAGAATGTGTCTTTGACAGGGTGCTAATAGAAAAGATCGGTAAAAAAGTCAAATACGTTGTTCGGGGAATGCCGGTCATAAACGACGAAACATACGAAGATGCCATCAAGGCAGGTATCGGGGAAATAGCAGACATTATATCTTCGGGAACTGATGCCCCGGGGACGATTCTTGAAACCTGCAGTGGAGAATTTCGAGACCTTTTTTATGATTCAAAATTTATCATCAGTAAAGGACAGGGAAATTATGAAGCTCTCTCCGATGTAGATGTTCCTATATTTTTTCTGTTCAAGGCAAAGTGTGAAGTTATTGCAAGAAACATCGGTGTAAAAAAAGGTGATATTGTTTTGAAGTACTCTGTACGGAAAGATGATTTAGCAAAGAAACGAATATTTTCTTAAAACACACAAACTTACGATCTGCGGCAGGTCTTTTGACTTGCCGCATAAATTGCCTGATGTTTTCGGTGATCAGAAAGGCAGTCATTCCCAGGTCTGAAGTTCGTATCCTTTGGGAAGATGAGCTGTGCCTTTCACACATGGCAAACTCGTGGCTTCGTGAACTTTTTCTATGATCTCGTTGATGTTCTCGCAAAATCCTCCGTCTCTGGCTACCCAGCCTTCAGAAGTTTTCTTTGCGAAGGTGCAGGTGCAGAAATGGATTACTTCGGCTCCTTTGGCTTTGAGGATTTTTGCAAGATCTTCCGTTTTTTCTCCTGGGCAGTGGCAGGTAAAAACCCCCATGAGTTCGCAGTCCTCATAAATCTTAAACCCTTCTATTTTGTTTTTCAGGCTGCGGAAACAGTTGGTTAGGGGGCATCTATCCATGTTCTTCTCACATCGAATAATTCCTATCTTTTTCATACTGTGCCCTCCTGTTTGATTTAAATATGTTCTTGGGATCCATCGTTGATGTTCATTATAAAACAAAAGTGTCTTTAATCGTAGCCTTTTTAGGACTAGTCAGATATTTTTCTAAGCCAAGACCTTTATCCTTCGAATATACAGTGTTTTTTGAGTAATATACGGTATTTTTTTCTTGACAATGTTTATATGGCCAAATATAATTAGGCATTCCTAACTAAGGAGGCTATTATGAACTCTACTGTTTTCCTAAGTGCCAGCCTGGAAGATTATTTGGAAGCAATATTCCACATAGTCAAAGAAAAACAAGCAGCAAGAGCAAAGGATATAGCGGAACGACTCAAAGTTAAGGGCGCATCTGTTACCGGTGCTTTGCGGTCTCTGGCTGAGAAAAAGCTAATAAACTACGCTCCTTACGACATCATAACTTTAACATCTGAAGGAAGGAAAATTGCTGAAGAAATTGTTAGACGCCACGAGGTCTTGAAAGAATTTTTTTTGAACGTTCTTGCACTTGAAGAAGAAGAAGCAGAGGAGTGTGCCTGCAAGGTAGAACATGTTATCTCACCTGCTGCCCTTGAAAAGTTAGTGTGTTTTTTGCAATTTATCGAAGTTTGTCCAAGAGGGGGGAAAAAGTGGATTAGAGGTTTTTGGTACCAGTGTGAACATGGACAGACAATGGATAATTGTGAGCACTGTGTTGAGTTGTGCTTGGAAGAGCTCAGAGACAAAAACAAGAAAATGAAAGGAGGAAAAGGAATGGTTATTCCGCTCACGGCATTGAAACCAAATAGCAAGGGGAGAATAGTCAAGATAAAGGGGCGAGGTGAGGCTAACAAGAGGATAGTGGATATGGGAATAACTCCGGGTGCCTTAGTTGAGGTTGAAAGGGTTGCACCCCTGGGAGATCCAATAGAGGTGAAAATAAAAGGTTATCACTTATCTTTGCGGAAAGAAGAAGCTTCCAATATAGACGTGGAACTTCAGATATAAGGGAGAAAAGGTGTGAAGATGCAGAATGAAAAGTGCCAAATTCCGCTGACAATGGTGGGTGAGGGGGAACGTGTGAAGCTCTGTGGGGTTAATGCTGGACGATGTTTGCAGTGCCGTCTTGCTTCAATGGGATTGGTGGCAGGGGCTGAGATACAGGTTGTAAGAAATTCTTTCCGTGGCCCTTTTGTCGTAAAAGTGGGAAATTGTCGCCTGATTCTAGGGCGTGGAGTGACGCATAAAATAATGGTGGAATAATTTTTTTGTCATGTATGTTAGGTTAGCCTAATAATATAAGGAATGCTTAATTTATTGTGGAGGTGGCAAATTGTCATGAAGAAAATAACTGTTGCTCTAGCGGGAAATCCTAACTCCGGAAAAACAACAATTTTTAACAATCTAACCGGAACCAGGCAACACGTAGGAAATTATCCGGGTGTAACCGTAGAGAAAAAGGAAGGAGTGTGTAGATACCAAGAATACGAAATCAAGATAGTAGATTTGCCTGGCACCTACAGCCTCACCGCTTACTCTACCGAAGAGATCATTGCAAGAAATTTCATAATAGAAGAGAAACCGGATGTGATTGTGGACATATTGGATGCTTCAAATCTTCAGAGAAATCTCTACCTTACAACACAGTTCATGGAACTGGGAGTTCCGTTGGTGCTAGCGCTCAATATGGCAGATGTAGCAAAAGCCAGAGGGATTAAATTTGATTTAGAGAAGCTTTCCCATTTCTTCGGGGCACCGGTAATACCGACAGTAGGAAATAGGGGCAAAGGAATGGATGAACTTCTCGAAGCCATTATTGCGGTTGCTACTGGGAAATTCAAGAAAAAACACATGCCAATCAACTACGGAAAAGAGCTGGAGAATGAAATAAACAACATTGAGAAGATAATATCGGAAAAAAAGAAAAACGAGTGCAGAAAATACGGAGCAAGGTGGGTTGCAATTAAACTTCTTGAAAACGATGAAGAGGTCAGGAGACTATTTAACTCGCAAGAGGTTCTTTCGGAAGTTGATGAAAGGGCTCGCCGCCTTGAGAAACTTTTTGGGGATCCGCCAGAGATAATTCTTGCTGATCGTCGCTATGGGTTTATATCCGGCGCTTGCCAGGAAGCTGTCCGAAGTACCGTTGAATCCAGGTATACAATGTCTGACCGTATTGATTCTATTGTCACTAATAGAGTTCTGGGTATCCCAATATTCCTGGGGCTTATGTATCTGGTTTTTCAACTTACTTTTACACTTGGTGATCCTCCTATGGGTTGGATTGAGAACTTATTTGGCTGGCTCAGTGAAATTGTTGCAAGTTGGTGGCCAGCGGGCTCTGAGAGTGCCCTAAAGTCGCTTCTGATTGATGGAATTATAGGAGGAGTCGGAGGTGTTGTTGTCTTCCTCCCAAACATTTTGCTCCTTTTTCTCGCTATTGCGGTGCTGGAAGACTCAGGTTACATGGCGCGTGCGGCCTTTATCATGGACAGGGTAATGCACAAAATTGGGCTGCACGGGAAAAGTTTTATTCCCATGTTAATCGGTTTCGGTTGTTCGATACCGGCAATTATGGCTACCAGAACCCTTGAGAATGAAAAAGACCGGCTTACCACCATTTTGGTTACCCCGCTTATGAGCTGTGGGGCACGACTGCCCATATACGCTCTCATTATACCTGCTTTCTTCCCAACGAAATTATATGGTCCAATGTTGTGGACAATCTATGTAGTTGGGATCCTCATGGCAATAATCATGGCAAAGGTAATTCGTTCGACCCTTTTCAAGGGAGCTTCCACTCCCTTTGTTATGGAACTGCCGCCGTACAGACTTCCCACGCTGAGAGGAATTCTGATTCATGTGTGGGAACGGTCGTGGCTTTATCTTAAAAAAGCTGGGACCATAATTCTCGCAATATCTATTGTTTTGTGGGCTGCCACTAATTATCCCAAGAAGTCGGTCTATGAACACGATTATGGGAAAATGTTGAGTTCAATAGAAACTGAGTATTTGAATAGAGTGGGGAGCTTGGGTGAGAAATTGGGAGTAACCCTTGATCCTCAAGTTATGGCAGCGATCCTGGAAGGGGATAAAGACGCCTTAGGAGAAATTTCAACAAGGAAGAACCTGTTAGATGAAATTGTACGGATGGAAAGTTTGATTCAAGAAGCGAAAAAGCAGTTCATGACTACGATTGAAGTGCAAGGGATAGAAGAAGGGACTGCTGAATATCGTTCCCTTCAAGATCAACTTGCTAATACGTTGGAGAAGATTAAGGGCAACAATCCGAAGGTTTACGATGCCGTTATTGCATATCTTGAAGAGATAAAACCTCAATACGAGGAACGTCTCATGGAAATTGAGAATCAGAAAAAGGCAGAGGAGCTTGCTTACTCTTTAGCAGGAAGGATCGGACATCTATTGGAGCCGATCTTACGTCCAATGGGCTTCGACTGGAGGATTGGTACGGCGCTGATAGGTGCTTTTGCAGCAAAGGAAGTATTTGTTGCTCAAATGGGAATTGTCTATTCCGTTGGTGAGGCCGATGAAGAGTCAGAAACCCTGAGAAAGCGCTTGCAAGCTAGCTATAATCCTCTAATTGGATTTTGCATTATGCTCTTTTGCCTCATCAGTGCTCCGTGTATGGCTACAATAGCAATCACCAAGAGAGAGACCAACTCTTGGAAGTGGGCTATGGTTCAGCTTGTTGGTCTCACCGTACTTGCCTGGATTATCACAGCTAGTGTGTATCAAATAGGCTCAATCCTAGAGATTGGGTTTAAGTAGGGAGATAAAGATGCAGATTATTATAGTTATCGGAATAGTAGCAATAGCACTCTCGGTACTAATTAGGGGGATTTACTTAGCGTTAACCGGGGAAAAGGGATGTAAATGTGCGAATGGCTCCTGTCCGTTTTTGAATGATGAGGGGTACTGGTGGCACCAAGACATTCCATGTACTACAGGTGAAGAAACGGATGAATGCACCAAATAGAGCGGCTCGATGATAGTTGAAAAGAGTAGAATTTGCAAGAAAAGAAATACTCCAGAGTGTTTAATCAACCTTAAGTATATCAGATTGGAGAAAATAATGATTGGTTCAAGATGTAAGATTATTGGAAAACGTCAAATAGAAAATTCTGAGAGACGATTAGAAAAGTCCTTTCCAAACAGCCTGAATCTTTGCATGTTGGATAAATCCTGCCAGAGAATAAGGCTTTTTTTAGAGCAAATGAGGCATGTAGTGGATTGTACGGAGCATGCGTTGACAGAATTTGTGGAAGTTCAAAAAATGGAGTCGATAAGATCGTTGGCTCAAGGTCTTGCGCACGACCTGAGGAACCTCCTCGTTGTTATTCTGGCGAATACACTAAAGATAAAGAAAATTGCAGGGAGCAAACAAGAAGTAGCAAATTCCTGCCAAAATATTGAGCAAATAGGGATGCGGATTGAAAGTTTGTTGGAGAAATTGGCTATTTTGGGGGATGCTTCGTCTACCGGAAACCTTCCTGAAATTGACCTGATTGCCGAGATTGAAGCATGTCTCAAGACTTATGAAATTTCGCTTCCAGAAAAGATAGAACTTAAATATGAACCTCAGGCAGATTTGCTTCCGGTTAGGCTAACGCTGGATGAACTCTGGCGAATCCTGACAAATCTCTTAAGTAATGCCGTAGAAGCAATAGAAGGCCCGGGAACCATAAGACTCACTGTCACGCGCAAAAGGGTGGATATGGAGTATTGCAAACTTCACGGAAATGCATATCCCGGTATGTTTGCAACACTAAGAGTCGAAGATACAGGAAAAGGCATACCACCACCAATTAGAAGTAAGATATTTGATCCTATGTTTACAACTAAATCTCAAGAGACTTCAAGAGGTTGGGGGCTTTCCATTGTTTACTCTGTCGTGAAGAATAGGGGGGGATGGATTGATGTTGTTAGCGAGTGTGGGGTCGGCACAACTATAGAGGTGTTTATCCCCATTATAGCTTCGTAAATAACAAATGACTCTCCCTTAGATGTTATGAATTTTGTCAAGTTTTTATAAGGAGGAAGCTATGAAGATGAACAGATGGTTGTTTTTGGTCTTATTGCTTTCGTTGTTGTTTGTTATGGTAGCGTCAGCTTCTGCAGATGAAAACAACGCCACAGAGCTGAAAGAATTGCTCCGAGTTACAAAAGAACTTCGTCAGAGGGTGGAGCAGCTTGAAAAGAAACTCCAGAAATACGAGGCAAAAGAGCAGCAACTAGAAGCAAAGCAACAGGAACTGGAAAAAGCAAAGGAAGAAGTAAGTGGAATAAAAAAAGCGCTGGGTAATCTGGAATTTGCCGCTGATATTACCATGGTCGCTCAAGGAACCATTAACAACGATGATAATGCGAAAAGAGCGGGTTCAGAAGGAAAAGACAAGGTTGATGCGGCCTGGTCAATGGACTTTGATATAACGAGCAAAATAGGTGAA
>Ga0164318_10006375_pt1 | contig 11421 bp, 9 predicted proteins | sample GuaBasSedimGuay9_FD_113734 | JGI IMG/M metagenome (GOLD analysis project Ga0164318, IMG submission 113734) | Subseafloor sediment microbial communities from Guaymas Basin, Gulf of California, Mexico - Guay9, Core 4571-4, 0-3 cm | ecosystem: Environmental > Aquatic > Marine > Hydrothermal vents >... | reverse complement strand
ATTAAAAAACCAAGTTAATTGATTACGATATATAAATAAATCACATTTTCGAAAATAATTCACCACAATCATGTAAACAAAAGCATGCTAATTAAGACGATTAGTAATCATTTTCCCACAGGTGGGGGGGTATCAAGTTTCCTTTGCTTATGCTAGAATTATGGATCTGGAAGAATCGATTTTAAATTTAGATATGCAAGGTAGTTTTTCATAAAAAATACACGTATTGACTTAATAAATATAAAAATTGAGAAAAAGGAAAGAAATCACGTAAAATTTAATAGATAGTTTGAATTAAGTAAGATAAGGAAATTTTTCTAATTTTAAATAATCATCAAACAGTCGTTTTTCGGCGTTTGACACTAATTATTTATGAGTTGAATTATATGACACAAGAACAATGGATTATAGAAGAACATCAACGTCGTGATCAAGAACTCCTTGATCAACAATATGAAAATGCAATTATGCGAAAAGTCGTAAATCAATCATTATTAATTTCTAAAAAAAACGCTAGAGCATATAGTGGGTAATTCTTTTTTTCTCAAAATTAACTAAATTTTAACATGGTAGATTAAATGTGCTATAGAGAAAGATTTCGATCATTTATCTTCCTGTTAAAATCCAAGTTCACAAAATTATTTCCCTCAAAAAGAAGAGGTATATTTTTTTGCAATTTTTTAACAATAGCCATATTATGATGCAATTATTAATCGAAATTTCTTTTACGAAAAGAGAGAGAATTGAACTTCTGAAAAAGGAAAAATTTAGGGTTGCTGAAATTAAAATCAAGCCAATTGAGACGATTAGTGATTAAATTAATGGATTTTGGGGCTTTGAACTCTCTAATTTGATGATTTATTATTTAATATATTCCATAGCTTTTCTTCGAAGTCTTGTTCAAAATAAACTTGATCTTGTAAAATATTATATCTGATGGAGTGATTTTCAATGAATTCTTTCAAATTAGGGTATTTTTTCCGGTATTCATTATAATAATCATTTGTTATTATATAACCGTTATTTCTTTTAGCAAAACTTATGATAAACCAATCATCATCTTGACCTTTTGGTGCTTGATTCACATTTGATTGCTTTAGTAATGTATTAAATGTTCCGACTTCGATTTCTGCTATATTATGCCGAATTCCTGCACCAAAAAGGATTAATATCTTTTCTTCTGGAATACCGAGTTCAATTAATCTATTTTTACATTTTATTACATCTGAAATTCTCGCAAATTTTGAATTAGTGTTATTTCTAGCAATATTTGATCCATCAAGTATGAAAGAATAATCTAATTTTGGAGCAATTTTTGAAACGCTTAAATCTTTTCTTTCCCTTGATATTAGGTTTGTGGCATTTAATGCCAAGGTTAATGTTTTTTCATATGGGAAATGAATTTCCTGATAATATCCTAATTCTTTTACTTGTTTGTAAAAATCTGAAACGTCTAGAAATTTTTTTTGCAGGAATGCTAGTCTTTCTGAATTTCCAATTTTCTCTTCTGATCTAATGGAATTATTGAAAGCAGAGTGAATAGCAGCGATATCTTCTTTTATCGGAAGGATATTAATAAATTTTGCAATATCACCATCTTCAATCTTCTCTCGCTGAAATTTGTACAAATCCATACTGTGTTCATGATCCAATAACGCATATGATTCATCTAAAATAACAACGTTATATTTTGCAACATTAGAAGCGATTGAAATAATAGCTCGGCAATATGCGTATGTTTTTTCACCACTCGAGAAATCATTTAAATCTCTTTTTTCTTCAAATTCTTCTTTGGTTTCAAAGATGATGGTTTTTTCTGTTATATCAAATCGTTTGATTTTTCTATATTCCTTAAATACGTAATCAAAAAACTCCTTTTTACTATAGATATTCCGAAATATTTGATCAAATTGTGAAGTAATTAATTCTTTATTCTTCAAATTCTTTGGTTTCGTTCCTTTTATTATTCGAGAAATATCTTCTTGAAGATCTTTCAATTTTTTGTATAACTTTTGAGTGTTTTTCTTATAATTTGAAAATTTATCTTTGATTTTAGAAACAAATGTAAGAAAATCTCCACAATTTTTAAATTTAAATTGTCGTGCTGATTTCTCTACTTCTTTATTTAAAATCTCAATTTCTTTTTTGATGCTTTCAATTTTTTCCTTAACATTTTCCAACTTCTTTTTATGTAGTATTAATTTTTCATATTCTTTATTGTGTTCCTTTTCGATTTTATTTAAGATAATTTCGCATTCATCAACAGTTGAAATCTCTGATTTAATTTCCATTTTTCGAAGATCACTTTTTATAGCAATTTCTGTAGGACTTTCATCAATTTTTTGCTTGATTTCTTCTAGATTTTGAAGTTTACTAATAATATCTAATTGCTCTTCTTTCTGATTTTTGATAAGTTCTTCAATTTGTTTCTCTTTAGTTTGAAATTTTTTATAACTTTCTTCTAAATCCAAAAATTCGTCAATACTTCTGTGAAAACCTTTTTGTTTCTTTTCAATTGAGCTAATTTTTTCTGATATTTCAGCATAATTGGATAATTTTTCTAATATATCTTTTTTATATCGAATAGAATTATTCAATTTCTTTACTTTGTCTTGATAATCCTTCAATGCAGGTTTTTCTTTGAAAATCAAACTTGATGAATTTAAAGTGTTATAAAGATCACTAAAAGAGAGTTTAATCTCAGTTTTTGGATAAGATGTATGAATAAATGATAAAATTTTTTCATCTTTCCACTTATTAGAACAAGCTTGACTACAAATATCCCTTAGTCTTGTGATGTATGAATTAATTTTTAAAATTCGATTATTCTCGTTATTTAATTGTTCAATTTTTCTTTTTATTTCCATTATTTCTTCTTGCAGATCTTTTATATTGTTAGAAATTTCATTTTGCGTTTGTGTAATTGAATCTAAAGAAATATTATATTGCGTTTTAAGAATTTCAATTATATTTTCTTGTTTACTTTGCAACTTTTGAAGTTTGGTTAATATAATTTTTTCATCTTTGTTTAGATTCTTATCAAAATCTTTTATTTTAGTTTGGATCTCTTGTAGATTAAGGTAATTCTTATTTATTTGTTCTTGAATTGTTTTTGATTGCTCTTTTTTTAAAATTAACTGTTTTTCTATATCTTCAGGATTATTTTGCAAAATAAATTTAAGTTTTTTAAGCATTTCCAATTGATTTTCATGAAATTTTATCTTGCTTGTTCGTCTTTTTATACTATTTAATAAATCATCATGATTATCCAGAAGTTCATTATAAGTTTGTTGTAATTTTAAATAATTTTCCAAATCTGCTTGTCTTGAGGTATTTTTAAACCAATTTTCAAAATTTTCTAGAAATTCCATCTTTTTTTCTAGTTTCTGGAGTTTCTCTTCAATTTTACTTTTAAAAATATCTTGAAAAAAAGTAATTTGTTGATGTAAACTTTCATTTCCCCTTATTGTTCTTACATAGATTACCTTTCGGAATTTTTGATAAGATATCTCTGAACCGTTTTCATAAAATTTACCTAAAGTCATAGGATTTACTCGATTAAAATTTTTATCGTATTTCCACAAATAGGGTTGCAAATGGACCTTATAAGTTTCAGACTTTTCGGTGAGAAATTGAATAGTGCAATCCTTGATGATTTGAGAGTATTTTGAAAATTCACCTTCATTTTTAAAAGTATATTCTCCTGCTGCAATTTCCATCAATGTGGATGCCATAGATTTCCCTACACCATTTTTTCCATGAATTGTGATTATATTTTCAGGTAAAATCTTGGGGATTGTTGATCTTCCCGTTGTTTTAATTTCAATCCCGATCATTTCGGTCATCTTCATTCCTCCAACTTATTCAAATACTCAAGAAAATCATCATAGGAAACTCTCGAAAAGTTATTAAATTCGATTATAGAATCAATGAATTCTTGGAAAATGCTATTTAATTCAAAGATTTGCATTGCTTTTTGAATGAATTCATCTGTAATTTCTTCATAATCCAAAATAAACACCTCTGTTTGTCTTGTTTCTTGTATTTATTTTGATATTCATACAAAAGAATATTGATTTTATTCCTATTAATACATATACTTTCGATGATCCATTGAAATTTAGATTGATTTGTCTGAGATATATTCATCAGCTTTCAATGGTATTAGTTTATCTGCTTCAATAATACCAAGCTTTCTTGCTTCAAGATTTATCTTCCACAGTTCAGAATGGACTAAGGTGTTTTCTCTCGCATCTGTTTCATTGAACATTCCTGGTAAACGTAGATTTCCTATGTTGATGCTATCTATTACTCCATAAACAAAATTCGACGAGATTATTGCTCGTTTCTTTCCAAATTTGACAACTTTAAATTTAATTTGTGGTTTGAATTGATGACATTTATATTTAAAATGAAAGACATGATTTCCTTCAATATACATTGGCATCCCACAATACATGCACCTTTTTAAGTAACCCTGAGTGCGAAGATATCGATTTTCTTCTAATAAATAATATTTAAATTTCGTATAACCATATCGTAAGGGATATCCAGTACTACATTGGAATTTTACAATATCTTGATTTTCTTTTTCTATTTGAATCAAATAACTACTTATTCTTTTAATTGAAAATTCCTCTAGAAAAATATTTCCTCTTTCTAAAAAGAAATCAGATTGAATATAATCAAATATTTCATAAGATGAACAAGGTGAGAATTCTTGCAAAATTGAGAGTATTAACTCTTTCATCTTTTATCCCCTAATTACCTTTTAATCAATGAATATATAAATTATTTCTAAGCTGAATTCATGTTTTTTTTCTTTAATCGAGTTTTAGCGATCCAACATTGCCTGGGCGCCATGCAGCCTTATTGACTTATTAAGAAAATTTTTATTCAATTCCTTTGATTCTTACATTATTCAATTATAGGAATGCCAAAAATGCAAAATATAGATTTACCGAAATTTACAAAAGATATTTACGAAAGAATCTCCGAAGAACTAAAAAATCCATTCAAAAATGCCGAGTATTCCGGGAAAACATAACATCATTTTCAAAGTTACTAAATAATGATACCCTTCAGTTAGGTAAATGGAATTCCTTCAGTTAGGTAAATGGAATTTCTTCATGAATTATATCGAATATATCCTTCTTAGCTTCTTACCTTATATGTATTTTATTCTGCCATTTTGTGTTCTTTTGGCATATTTTATAAAGAAAATTTTACCATTTCACTCTTTTTTGAAATAAAAAGCTGAGTATTTATAAGATCTCCTTCCAAAAGATACATATTTTATGACTAGTTCGGGAAATTTGGATCTCAACTTTTCATCGGGTATCCCTGCGTTAGATGACGTCCTTCATGGCATTTTACCAGGAGACAATGTGGTGCTTAAAGTCGACGTGATTGAAGAATTTATCCCATTTGCGCATCGCTTTGCTCATTATTGCCACGAAAATAGAAAAGATTTGATCTATTTTCGTTATGCTCAACATGATCATTTGATACCAAAGGATGTCAAAGCCCATATCTATGAACTTTCTCCTGAAAAAGGTTTTGAAAATTTTATTTCTCAAATAATTAGCGTGATTGAAGAATTTGGGCGTGGGGCATGTTATATCTTTGATTCCCTCAGTGATTTATCTGTCGGGTGGTATTCAGATGTCATGTTAAGCAATTTTTTTATGCTAACTTGCCCTTATCTTTTTAAATTTGACACGGTTGCCTATTTTGCAGTATTTCGGAACCGTCATCACCAAAACACTATTACTCATATTCAAAATACCGCCCAAGTCGTCCTTGACATATATGAAAATAGCAGCAACCTCTATATTCGTCCTGTCAAAGTCTATAATCGATATAGCCAAACACTTTATATGCTCCACAAATGGTACAACACCCCAGAATTAGGTGAAGTTGTCAAACCAGTAAGGCAGAGCGCAATTATTGCAAAAACGTTAGAAAAACGATTACACCCATGGCTCGATGCAACCAATCGACGACCTGATTTCTGGCATATTACCTTCAATCGAGCTCAAGAAACCTTAGAAGGAATTTTATTGGGAGAAATTTCTCCAGTTCAAGCCCAAACCTTTAAAAATCGTTTATTGCAGATGGCAATAGTGCGTGATGACCTCCTCTTTATTTTAGCGGTTCAATATTTAGAATTAGAAGATCTGTTAGAGATCGGGAAACGGTTAATCGGAACGGGGTTTATTGGAGGCAAATCTGTTGGGATGATTTTAGCTCAAGCAATTCTTCGTAAAACGGATCCTAAATGGAATGACATCTTGGAACCTCAAGACTCTTTTTTTATCGGATCAGAAGTCTTTTACACTTACCTGGTGGTAAACGATTGTTGGTGGATGCGCCGGAAACTCTCCCACCATGCAACATTTCTTGAAGGAGTTGAAGCGACCCAACAGAAAATTCTCTCGGGTGAATTCCCCGATTATATCATTCAACAATTTCAAAGTATGCTAGAGTATTTCGGTCAATCACCTATTATTGTCCGTTCCAGTAGTTTACAAGAAGACGCCTACGGAAATTCTTTTTCAGGGAAATATGAAAGCATTTTCTTAGCGAATCAAGGACCTCCAGAAGAACGTCTAAAAAATTTTCTCCAAGCAATCAAAACGGTATATGCAAGTACTATTAGTCGGGATGCTTTGACCTATCGAAAGAGCAGAGGGTTATTAGAATCTGACGAACAAATGGCAATTCTTGTCCAACGAGTTTCTGGAGCAATTTATGGCGATTATTTTATGCCACAAGCCGCAGGGGTCGGATTTTCATTTAACCCTTATGTTTGGGATCATCGGATTGACCCAAAAGCGGGTGTCTTACGCCTTGTCCTTGGATTAGGAACACGTGCCGTAGATAGGACAGATGATGACTACACACGCGTGGTTGCTTTAAGCAATCCAAAACTCCGGGTAGAAGATAAATTTGACGATATTCGGAATAATTCACAACAACGTTTAGATGTTTTAGACCTTCGTGTAAATCGGTTCATTACATATCCATTTCGTAAACTACTGGAAAAATTAGAAGATTTTCCCATTGAATTTTTTGCCATTCATGACGTAGAATTGATAGAACGGATGGAGAAACTTGGAAGAGAAGTGAAATTTGCGTGGGTACTTACCTTTGATAATCTACTCACAAAAACTCGATTCACTGAAGATATGCGAGATATGTTGCGAACTTTGCAAAATGCATATCAATGTCCCGTGGATATCGAATTTACAGTGAATTTTTACAATGAAAAGGATTATAATATAAACCTTCTTCAATGTCGACCGTTCCAAATAAAGCGTGAAATCAAAAAAATTGAATCTCCTGGTCAAATTGACGAAAAAGATTTAATGTTAGCTACGGAAGGACCAATTATTGGGACTAGTCTTGCAGTCACTATCGATCGAATTATATATGTCGTCCCTTCAGTTTATGGAAAACTCCCGATTCGAGAACGTCACGCAGTTGCACGATTGATTGGAAAGATAAATCAAACCCCGGTAGGTGGTTCAGGGCGAGTCCTTCTTTTAGGGCCTGGAAGGTGGGGTACGTCTTCACCAAGTTTAGGGATCCCCGTGAATTTTGCCGAAATTAATAATGTTTCGATCATTGGTGAAATGGCTGAAATGCATGAAGGATTAATCCCGGATCTCTCGTTAGGTACCCATTTCTTCAACAACTTAGTCGAATTAGATATGTTATATTTCGCCATTCACCCAGAAAAGGCGAATAATTTTATCAATCGAGCGCTGTTTGAACAAAGTAAAAATCGATTGACAGAACTCCTCAGTGGTGTTGAAAATTGGAAAGACGCAATCAAAGTCATTGATGTCGCCGACGCTTTTCCAAATAAGGCCCTTGCTGTAAATTTCAACACAGTGAATCAAAAAGGTTATTGTTACTTGATGGATAGAGCAAAGTAAACCAACAATTTTAAGAATCACTTCATGATAGCCGTACCTTGTAATTAAAAATAGTATACAGGAATCCATAGCATGGTAAAATCATCGTGTTTTTCAATTTTAAAGACATTTAAGGTAGCAACAAAAGCCAATTTAATTCCGTACTCCCTAATGAATGAATAGAATCCGCGTGAAACCTTTTTTCCACCGAGTTTTACTTCAATTGGAATAAGAAGAGAATTACTTTTACTCACTAAAACAAAATCTACTTCAGTTTTGTTAGTGGTGCGCCAATATTTTACTTCGTAACCTTCCAAATATGGCATAAGTTTTTTCAATAATTCTCCAAATACAAAATTTTCTAGTAAACACCCCTTTTCGGGGCCGCTCCGATTATCAAACGGTGTGAAATTAGATATCAGAGCATTTCTAATCCCATGATCAAGAAAGTAGATTTTTTCTTGCTTTCTTAATTCATTTCTCAAATTTTTGTGATATGGACTAAGTAAATGGATGATATAACTGTGTTGCAAAATTTCAAGATATGAATCAACAGTATTTCGTGATAGATGGAGCTCTGAAGATATTTCTGAATTTACTACAAAACCACCAGGTTGAGTTGCTAAAAGCGTGCTTAATTTGAAGAACTTAGTGCTATCACGTATTTTGAAGAATGAAATGATGTCTTTTTCTAAGTATAAAGTAATTATGTTTTGAAGAATCGTTTTTTTCAATTCACCATCTGATGTTTTAATTACTTCAGGATATCCCCCCCAAATCATGTATTCTTTTAAAAGTGCAATTACTTCATCGACAAAGGCGGGTTTGGGCATTTTGTCAATTATTTCATGGAGTAAATCATAGTTTTTTTCTTTATCTTTATCTTTAAGCAATTCGAGAGTTTTAACAATTTTTTCAAGCCCCTTTTTTCGATTGTCAATTATTTTACGAAGCCCAGTATCCCGTGCTTCAACAAATTCACAAAAAGAGAAGCTATAAAGGTTAAAAAGGAAAAGGCGTCCTACCAACGAAGGTAGAATTCTTTTTCTAATTTCCAAAGAAGATGATCCCGAAAAAATAATTTTAATGTGCGGGAATTCATCATATAGAAATTTTAGAATCATTCCAGCATTTTCGACATTTTGTATTTCATCCAAAAACAAATACAGTCTATTCTCATTTCCACCATATCTTTCAATAATTGCCAATGGATTTTGTTGTAATTCTTCTCTCAAATTCATAAAATCGAGGTTTAGAAATACTATTTTTATTTTAGAAGAAGTATTTTCTAATTTTTTTGGGTTTTCAAAATCATTACAATTTCCTACTTTTTTTAGATTTTCCAATTTTTCTTGCAAAATCTTCAACAATGTAGTCTTACCAACTTGCCTTGCGCCTCTAAGCCCCAAAATTTCCTTTCGATCGATGAATTTCATCAATTTATTCAGCAAATCCCTACTATACGGCATATTTTCATACATTCCTTAATTTTTTAACAGTTATTAGGGATTAATTTCTTTTTTTTAGGTATTTGATTACTATATGTTTTAAAAAACTAAATTATTTGATCACTATATTATTCAAATAAGTAATAAAAATATTAGAATATATGTATTTGTATTATGATAATAAGCAACAAGAATTCTATAGGGTCAGTAAGTGTTTTAAATTAAACAAATTTATCAAAACCCGAGTAATTCTCTATCTAATATATTACCCAATATATTGGAAATCCAAGGAGTGAATAATCTACGATGGAAAATAAAAAAGAACGAATTAAGCACACCCACACTCGATATTATCAGAATAAGCAGTATTCTACGAAAATGCCAGAGCAACAACCAATCAAACAGTGTCCCGTCTGTGGAACCGAGTTAGAAGGCGATTACTGTCCGACTTGCGATGATGTAGTTTCTCTTTAATCTCGATTGGAATCGAGGTAAACTCCAGGAAGAATTTTGTTAAAAATACCCATTTGTTAAATAAAAGAAAGTTAAAAATAATAAAAAATATAAGAAAATACTTAGATAACTTAATATCTATCGTAATTTCGTTGGGAAGGGGCCTTCTCAGTAACTACTACGTTCTGAGCTTCTAAACCCTTTTGACCCTGTCGGGTTTCGAATTCCACTTTATCGTTTTCATTCATTGAAGCGAATTCATCGCCATCGACCTTAATTGCCGAATAATGTACAAAAACATCCTTGTCTCCTTCATCAGGAGTGATAAAACCAAAGCCCTTGCGGGCGTTAAACCATTTTACTGTTCCAGTTGCCATAATTTTCACGTCATTTGGATGATACTTCTTCTTTCTCCCAGAAATCGGATATAAAAAGCCGAAACTGGTTGATCGAAGAAGATCTTATATTGTAGATAAAATATCAAACAGAATCAGAAGATTGCGCATGAAGGTAGTACAAAGGATTGAAAAATCAGATGTCGAACCCACTAACGAATATTTCTAGAACCGAAAGTTTTTACCTAAGAAGTAGAGTGTGGAATTGCTATAAAACCTTTCGATTTTAAAAAATTTGGGAGATTCGAATTTAATTATAATATAAAAGGTATAATTCGTCTAAAAAATCTTAGTTAACTCAAAAATCGGGGATTTAAGTAAAAATTTTATTCCAGATTTCGCGTAATCGTTCTTTAAAATTCCCTGATTTGATTTTAGATAAATATTGATCAACTTGAGTCTGCAATTTAGCTTCAAATGGGGCAAATAAATCAAGATTTCCATCCCAATTTTTTAATTGATGAATTGGATAATTAGCAACAAATGCATCCAAAGCATTTTCTGCTTCGTTCCGAATATTCAGCTTTTTTACTTTAGAATCAAGTAATGCAAAAATCATCAGAGGCATTCCTTCATAGGTTTTAACCAAAGTATAAATATCCGAGCTGCCCGTAGAGAAATAAAACTCTTCGGTTTCACCCATATAATTTTCGCAAAAGGTATGAACTGCGGAAAGAAAGGGAATCATCGTATTTTCATTTATATTAAAGTCGATTTTCAAAGTTACAAATGGAATACCTGCTTTATTGCTGATAATAACTGCACGTACCCCCAATGAATCGGGTAAAGGTGATTTATTGGAAGAAATGGTCTTTGACATATAATATCACTGGATTCAATCTATTGAAGATAATGTATTAGCAATGTAGAAACAGTATAATCGATAGTAATACTATTCTTAATTCAAAATGCCCAAAAAACTTTCTTCTCTTTTAATCCGGTTTTGAGAAGTAAACATCAGGTCGATACGGTGCGTGATATTCTTTTCGTAGGTGTTTTATATTATAATCGCCTTTCTGTCCAATTTCTACAATTTCAACCCCTCCACAGCGTAAACATTGTTCAGGTTTCTCCAAATAACCGGTTAAAATGCTTCCACATCGCGGGCAAAAATAATGAATATCAGACAATGACTTCACTTAGAAAGAAATATAGCTTCAGAGGTTAAAAATTTATATTCACCTTTTATTCTTATAAAAAAGT
>Ga0164318_10006374_pt1 | contig 11422 bp, 12 predicted proteins | sample GuaBasSedimGuay9_FD_113734 | JGI IMG/M metagenome (GOLD analysis project Ga0164318, IMG submission 113734) | Subseafloor sediment microbial communities from Guaymas Basin, Gulf of California, Mexico - Guay9, Core 4571-4, 0-3 cm | ecosystem: Environmental > Aquatic > Marine > Hydrothermal vents... | reverse complement strand
TGCATGCAAGAAGATAAAACAGGAAGAATTTATAAGATGTTCTTTTAATTTGAATAAAACTGAATATAATATTTTAATGTTTTTGTTGAAGAAAAACAGGAAATGTTCTGTAATTCAGATATCTGAATTAATGACTTTGGAACGAACTACCGTGCAAAAAGCTCTTAAGAATCTTTTAACAAAAAAACTTGTTAGAAAATGGAAAAGGAACTTGGCAAAAGGAGGTTATTTATATTTGTATATGGTGATTGATAAGGAAGAGATTAAGAAAAATATGAGGAACATCATCCATAACTGGTATCAGGAGATTGAAAAACAGGTAAAAAGTTTATAGTATTTATTCCAGAATTGTTGGGTTATTGGGACTGCAAAGTCTCAGGAATGCTTTGATTTTAGCAGATTTAAGTAATTAATTTTAAAAACATATTTAAATGCGGGAGTGTCCGAGTCTGGCCAAAGGAGCAGGACTTAAGCAATTAAGTTAGGAGAACTATGTTCGATGATTTCAAGAAATCCTGTACGTTAGTCGTTACAAGGGTACGCGTGTCCTTTAAACATAAATTTAGACCGTGCCTTAATCGAATCCCTTCTCCCGCATTTTATCTTTTTGTTAAAAATACAATATTTCAGTATTATGGACAAGGACAAAATTATGGATTTTCTCAGAGGAGAATTTATCGGGAAAAATGTTGAGATTATTGACAGTTCAAATAAGGATTTAATTGGGATAAAAGGAAAGATTGTTGATGAGACAAAAAACATGATTGAAGTTGAAAATTCCTTAGGCGCAAAAAAAGTCCAGAAGAAAATCTGCAAATTTAAATTTCTTCCTGAGAAACTTGTTGTTGAGGGCAAAATAATTGATTGTAGACCTGAGGATCGGATAAGCAGGAAATTTAAGGACTGGTAATATGATAGCTTATGTTTTATATTCTGGGGGTCTTGATTCAGTGATTGCAATTAAATTATTGCAGGAGCAAAATATAAAAATTGTTGCGGTTCATTTCATTTCACCTTTTTTTGAGAATGAAAAATTTTGCAGGGAAACCGCAAAGGAACAGGGATTTAAATTAATTGTAAAAAAACTTGACAGAAAATATCTGAAGATGATAAAAAATCCTTCGCACGGTTATGGTTCTGCAATAAATCCCTGCCTTGACTGCCACCTGCATATGCTAAATGAAATCAAAAAAATCGCAAAGGGAGAAATAATTGTTACTGGCGAAGTCATGGGGCAGAGACCTTTTTCCCAGAAATCTAGAGACCTGCAGTTAATAGAAAAAGAAGCAAAATTAAAAAATAAAATCCTGAGACCCTTATCAGCAAAACTTCTTCCTGAAACAATTTATGAGAAAAAAGGAATTGTAAATAGGGAGAAATTTTTAGGCATAAGCGGAAGGGGGAGGAAGAGACAGCTTGAGTTTGCAAAAAAATACAAACTTAACTATCTCACTCCTGCGGGAGGATGTCTCCTCGCAGACCAGGTATTTGCGAAGAAATTAACTGATTTGTTTAAACACAAAAAAATAATTTCAGATTTGGATTTGAAGTTGTTAAAATTTGGAAGACATTTCAGAATTTCAGAAAACAAGATTATTGTTGGCAGGAATGAAAAAGAAAATTTTAAACTAACAGAACTGAAAGATAAAGGAGATTTTATCTTTGAGGTTGAAGGGATAGGACCCACAACTTTGCTGCACGGAAAGAAAATAAAGGAAGCGATAAAACTGGCAGCAGAATTAACTTTATCTTACTCAAATGAAAAAGATGTTGTTGTGAATTACGGGAAAAAACTGGAAAAGAAAATAACTGTCAAAAAGATTAAAAGAGAAGACTTGGAGTTATATAGAATCTAATAATCTAATTTGCTTGAACATTAAAGATATTATTGACAATAAAATATGGATGTTGAAATAAATAATCTGCCAGAATTAAATAATGAAGGATTGGCTTTAGATATAGATGATACCCTTTCTTCGACTTTTGGTCACTGGGCAGGACAAATGCAGAAACTATTCGGCAACCCAGAAAATCTGTCTGTTGAGGAAATTATATCAAAGTATAATCGTGCCCAGAATGTTCCTTATTGGCAATCGAAAGAAGCCAAAGCATGGAGAAAAAACAATATAACTTCAAATGAACTTCAAATGAAATTACCTTCAATCCCCGATTCTAAAATTTTCATAGATAAAATTTCCAATATTGTCCCTCTTGTCGTTTATATAACCACCAGACCTGAAAGTGTAATCAAAGGAACCAAAGTCTGGTTAAAAAACAATAATTTTCCAAATCTCCCGGTCATATGCAGACCAGATAGAATTCCGCATGAAAATGGGATTGAATGGAAAGCAAAAATTCTGGAAAATTTAGAGCAACAGGTAAAAGGGATTGTTGATGACAACCCAAATTTGTTGAGTTTTCTTCCTCAGGATTATAAAGGCATTATTTTTCTGTATGGTAAGGATTCTATTAATACTAAACTAAATGCAATTCCATGCAAAGATTGGGAGACTGTTTATGAAGAGGTTAAAACTGCGTTTAATGGATTTGCTGAATAATTTACAAATCAAATAATTTAATAATCCAATCATTCAATTTCACTGTATTGGTTTTCCCATAGGATTCTTTACTCACAATGTTTCTTTTCACCAGATTTTCGAGTATCCTGAAAACCTGAACTTTGGATAGATTTGTTTCTCTTGTTAATTTTGACTGCAGGCAGGAACCTTTGTTTTCAATAAGTTTACTCACAATCTCTTTTTCTTCTTTCTCAAAAAAATCAAGAATCATTTTTTTATCCAGTTTATTTTCATGTTTTGGGAAAAATAAATAATATAATAAAGTGCCTATAAATAAACCGATTGAAGCGAGGAATGGAATAAATATTGGTATTGGAACCGCGCACCCGCATACATTCCCATTTGATATTTCTGTTTGTACGTACAAGGAACTTGCGGCCACGATAAACACAAAAACCGAAAGAATTAGAATTCCAAATATTAATTTTTTCTCTTGTTTCATAAGGTTTCATATTTTGAAACTTAAGTATATATATGGTTTCAGCGTAAAAGGTATATGAGAAAAGAGTTATTCATTTTGTTTTTATTGGTGATAAGTGCAATATTGCCTGCAGTTTCCGCTCAGGAAGATAAAAATATATGCGCTGTTTATTTTACTTATATTGGGTGTCCAAATTGCGCCGCTGTAGACCCTGTTGTTTTAAGTACTTGGATGGAAAAATATCCTAATTTGGTCGTAATCGAATACATGTGGCATGGAGGTGATTGGCAGGATCCAAATTCCCAATTTTTTGGAGAATATACTCAAAAATATAAAATTCAGGCTGCGGTTCCCCAATTTATTATTGGTAAAAATAATATTAAATTAGGCAGGCTTGAGGTTCCAACTGCAGAAGAAGATATTAAAACAAAAGAATCCAATCCTTGTCTTTTATTTGATAAATCAATATCCTTTGAAGAACTTAATTTAAGAGAACTTAAAGCAAAACCCAAAATTTGGGTTAATGGAAGAATTTTGATTAAACAGGAAGATAATTGGGTTTTTCAGTGGAATGGGGAAAAGATACCTGAAGTTGCAATAGGAAATAAATCCATTAATAATTCTTTAGCAAAAGAATTGCTTTTTACAGAAAATATTTCAAAGATTCTTAGAGGCAAAAAATTTAAGATTGCAGAGCCCCAAAGAGCCGATTTTTCAGCCAGCGTTTTTACAGACTCTGAATATCTGCCTTATGTTGAGTTTGAAAATGCAATAGAAATTGAATTGGATGAAAGTGAACCAATAGAATCAGGAGAAAAAGAAAATGGAGAGGAAGAAATTAAAAAGGATGAGTCTATTGAATTTCCTTTTATTGGAAAAATAAAAACTAGTGAAGTTTCTTTGCCGGTTCTTACTGTATTTTTGGCTCTAGTTGACGGAGTTACAAATCCTTGCGGATTTTTTGTTTTGTTTTTTCTTTTAGCGGCTTTACTGGGTTTGGCAGGATCAAGAAAAAAGATTTTCATAGTGGGCGGTATTTTTATATTCTTTTTCGCTTTGTATTATTTTTTGTTCATGGCAGTTCTGCTTAATATTTTCGTGCTTGGAAAAGAGATTGCTATTCTAACGATAATTGCAGGTATTATGTGCATTATTGCAGGTCTATTAAATATAAAAGATTATTTTTTCTTTCAAAGAGGGATTTCTTTTTCTCTTTCCAAAGGTAAAAGATCAAAACTCACTGAAAGGGTAAAAAAATTAAGTTTAGCAAAATCCATTCCCGTTTTAATTCTGGGAACAATTATAATAGCAAGTACCGTAAGTCTTGTTGCAATTGCGTGCACTTTCGGAATCCCTTTAGCTTATACAAAAATTTTAACTTCAAATTCTTTGCCTTATATGCAATATTATCTCTATTTAGTTTTCTATAATATTGTATATATTATTCCCATGGCAATAATAGTTTCAATTTTTGCTGTAACTTTAGGGAAAAGAAAATTTGGAAAGACTTGGATAAAAAGGCTAAAACTTATTTCTGGGTTGATAATCTTATTCTTAGGTTCAGTTTTAATATGGAATTACACTTTATTGGAAAATGTTGTTTTCCTGTTTTATATTATAATTTCAGCAGTAATTCTGTCAGGATTAATTATTCTTTTTAGCGAGAATTTTAAGAAATTTAAACGCAATAAATAGTAATAAGTATCAAGGAAGAGGTGAATGTATTTTCTGTAATGTTGTCTTTCTTTAAACTCAATTTCTTCACTTTAGGTTTAATGGAAATTCCTTTACTGGCTTTATTGTTCTATTTGAGGCGAAATAAGCAGAAAAAATAAGAATATATTGTTTATTGGTTATAATAAACCTATGGAAATGGCATTAAAATCGCTAAATCCGTTAAAGTTAGTATATAATCTTTTTGGATCTAATGGAGATTCTGTTTTAGAAGAAGAGCAAATAAATTCAAAATATCCTTTGGATGAGTTGGGAAAATATGTGGGTGAAATAATAAAAGTGCATCAAACGGATAGAGAGCCAGAAACCTCTGTTTTAAAATTTGTTCCAAATGGCGAATTTTTTTATCTTGAAAATAGTGATAAATCTTATCTTAAAGAAGGTGAAGAATCAGGTTTTCATATAGTTTATTGGGACCGGACACACCCTAATGAGGGTGGAAGGTCTGCTGTGAAATTAATTAGAGATAAACAAGACAATGAAATTTACAGGAATGATGAAATTCCTTTTAAGGTGAAAGAATAATGATTAATAAATTATACTTATGGACTTAAAATCTATTAAAGAATTTTTTAGACCCATCAGAACTAAAATATTAATTTTTATAGCCCTATTATCAATTCCAGTAACTTTTCTTATAATCTGATATTTTCAATACACTTTATATTATTTTATTCCACATGAAATAACTAATCTAGTTGTAATGCTTGCTATGTTAATAGAAGCTCCGGCAATTATTTTCATTACTTGCTTTGATTATGGTAATTTTCCAGAGATTTTTAGAATCTTGAGTCTGTCTTCGTTAATAATCTGGCCTTATATTTTTTCCTGCATACTCGTATATATTTATGAGAAACCAAATAAGACAAAAATAATTAAAGAATTTTTAAAACCCACAATTAATAAAATAATCTTTTTTTTAATATTTTTAATCCTTTTTTGGGCAATTCCTTATGGATCAATCAAATTTTTTGGGTTTTGTAATCCCATCATTGCTTACCTTTTGAGTTGTCTTATTGTAAGTAACACTAAAAGAAATGTGGCTGTGGCTGTAATAATTCTTCTTTCAATCTATTTTTTTATTCCTGGATATCTCTCAGTAATTTTTAAACCAGATGTTGGTATTGGTGTTAAAGATGAATTGGAAGTGAGAGAATTCATATATAAATGCGAAGGATACTGTGCAGATAATTCAAGTCTCAAATATTGCACTGATTATTTTGGAAAAGATATACCGGTTGCTGGAGCTGACTGGGATGGGAATGGAGAAGATAATGAACTAATACAAATAGGCAGAAAAGCGCAATGGGAAGTATGCGAAGATAGACTTTATTGTTTCCATTTTGTGCCATGCGAAAGATTTGGAGAGAATTCTATTGAAGGTTGCGCTGAACAATTATGCTTGGCAGGGAATCTAATGTATGAAAATATAACTCTTGCTTCACGATTTGTATTTGATATTAAACCTGGAAGTTGCGATTTACCGGATAACAATTGGCATTCTCTTTATTTCCCGGAAAATGTCTGCGAGATATATGTTAATGAAACTGAATAATAACCAAATTAAAAAATATTCCAAAAATTAAAACAAAATTTATTGCCCGTTATAAATATTCATTGCTTCATCAACTGTTTTGTCTTCAAGAGTGATTGCTGATATTGCATTGCACATCCGAATTGCTTCATCAAGATGTTTCTGGTGGATGTTTCTTCCGGTTGCGTTTCCTTTTGCTCCTCCTATATGAATCTGGTCATAAAGACGCTGCAAAAATGCTTTTGGATCATCTGATGAACCCCCGGCGCATACAACATTTGTTCTTCCGGCTGCTGAGGTTGCTTCTTTCAACAATTCCGCCGAGTTCCCGCCTTCTTTTTTTGGATAATTTATCTTTGTAAAATCAGCTCCAAGACATGCGGCAACACCAGTTGCTCCAGCTATGAGGTGAGGATCTTTCTCATCGGGAACGGATTTTCCTCTGGGGTAAATCCACAACACAACCAATAAACCATTTTTATGAGCTTCACAAATTATTCTGGATGCTTGTGTCAGCATTTCGTGTTCGAATTCGCTTCCAAGGTAAATTGTGTATCCAACAGCAAGTATTTTTAACCCATAATTTTTTTTCATCGCTATCACATCTTTTACTTCAACCAACTGGCGGCTGTAAGGGTCTGATAATTCTTTGCTTAACAAATTTGTTTTCGAGTTTAGTTTTACTAGGTAAGGAACTTCTTTGTAAGAACCCGCGTATTTTGCCATCAATCCAAACTGGGTTGCAAAAACTCCGATGGTGCTGTTTTTTGCTATCCTGAACAAATGTTCTGGTTCATTGTCATCCTGTGATATGTTTTCTCCGCAAAAGTCTTTGTTCATATGCTCTATTTTCTGGTCTCCTGCAAATAACATAAGTCTTCCTGTTGACTTTGTTATATTTAGATAGTTGTCAATATATTCTTCTCTTTTTTCAGGAGGAACATCCATAGGTACTTCTATATTTTCTCGTGTTAATTCCATAATAATATAGGTATTATTTATAAGATTCATAATTCGCGGATTAGTCAATTCAAATTTATTACAGTTTCTTTTTCATAATTTTTAGAGCGGGTTCAAAACCCCAATTCTCATAGATACCAATGGCCGGATTCTTTTCAAGCAGGTATAATTTAGCATACTTACAATTGTTAATTTTGAACCACCCAAATAATTTATCTTTCAATGCCGAGGAGATTCCATTTTTCCTGAATTTTTCTTTAACCCAAACATGCGCAATTTCTCCGTAAGTAAACGATTCATAAACAAGATGATTAAATTCGCGAATAAATCCATACATAAACCCAATAATTTCATCTTCTTCATAAGCGACTAAAAACAGATTTTTTTCATTTGTGATTTTTTTCTTCACAGAATTTTTAATTATTTCATAAGGTTTCTTTTTGTCTTTGAAAACTTTGAATTTTTCCTGTTCAAATTTTTTAATTTCTTCCTTGAACTCAATGAATATTTTTGTCAGTTTATCCAAATCCTCAATAATTGCTTTTCTTATAATCATAACCAAATTTAGTTTAATCTTAATAACTAATATCTTTCTGTGAAAATTTTGCATCCCGAAGGTCAATTTTTGATTAAAGATTATTTAATCATATAATCCCTGTCTTCTGACATTTCGAAAATTGAGGATAATTTTGAACTCAAATCCGCATAAAGCTCCATTGCTTTTTCAGGGTGGGCCACCATCAGGTGATTTATTAAGGCAACAAGATTTTCGCTCATTTCCGCCAGTTTTGAGCCCATTTTATTGTCTGATTCAATATTTAGTTTAAATCCCCCAACCATATTATCCATGGAACTAATTGTTTTCCCGCACAGTTTGCATCTTATATTCATATAATATATTAATAATTATCTAAATATAGATTGTATTTGAGTCATTTCACGCTTATTTTGGATTATATTAACAAAATATTTTCTTTTTAAAAGGGTTTCTATCTTTACTACTCATTTTGCGGTCAAGGAATTTTTCAATATGCCCGGAGCCCCAATCAGAACCATAAAAATTTGTGGTTCATAAACCACCATCCAAATCATCAAGAGGTTTTTCAATAGGATATCTTTTTTGGTTGTCTTCTCTCAGATTAACCATATGTTTTTCATTAGGACCAGTTCTGATTAATGTGATTGGAATATTTAATTTCTCTTCTAGATTATTTATATAATTCTGAGACTTTGCGGATAGCTCTTCAAATTTTGTTTTGCTATAATCTTAGGTAGGGATATAGTCCAGAAACATAAGAGCAATCTGGTCGGGTTGGTTTACAAGAATAGATTTTTCAAGAGTTTCAAAGTCCTGTTCAAATATTCTTCTCATTCTTCCTGTTACTGTTGTGTGTTCGATTAAGGGTTTTTGTGAAGGTTATTATGAAAAAATGTATATCCTGCCTGCGGACCTCCCGACATCACCATTCCATTATATTCGGGACCTAAATACGCGGAAACTTTACCTTTGCCTTCAGAACCTCACTGAAGTCCCGCAAGACAATCAACAGTTTTGTTTTTCATATATTAGTTAAACTTAAATTATCATTTATTAATAATTGTATAATGGGAGACTTGAAAGTGTTGGAAAGAGATGTAGAAAAATACAGAAATTCATTGTCTGAAGCAGATGTAAAAAAATACAGAAATTCATTGTCTGAAGCAGATGTAGAAAAATACAGAAATTTATTGTCTAAAGCAGAATCACAGGAAATAATAGATTTGAGCTTGGCAGAAGAAATAGCTAATTTTGAAATCTCTTTTGAGAATAAAATGAGATCTGGTCAGGACAAAATTATGGAAATTATTAAACAGGAAGAATATAATGCCGATAAATCTCAGGAGGAGTCGGAGTTGAGTTTAAGTAAATTTATGAAATCTATTGAATCCGGAGAATCTGCTGGGAATCTTGCTGAAAAATATTCTCCTAAAATTATTGAAGCTTTGGAAGATCGTTTCTCTAATTTTATAAAACAGGAAGATCTTTATCTGGAATATCTTGATTTGCAGGAAAAAAGAATGGATCTGGATATGGAAAAGGGGTTCAAGATTCATGAAATAAGGTACGAATTGGATAATAGGTATAAACAGGGTATGGATTATCTTAGACTTATGGATAAATGGGAAAAACAAGCATTGATTGTTTACGAAACAGACCCTAAAGAGTTGTATATTTAATTAGCAGATTTTTATTTATCTCTGTTTAGAAGAGTTTTTTACAAAATAGAAGTTTATAAAATATTTCCCAATTAATATAATGGCGTTTACTTCAGCAGTGCAGGGATTTGCTAAATTATCTCTTGAAGAAAAGATAAAGATTTTAAGTGAATTCTCAGGTCTAAACGAAGAGGATTTAAATTTATTAAAAAAATACAGAGAACTTCCGGATTATCTTGAACTTGAAAACAATATTGGACCTTTCAAAATTGCGACAAATTTTCTTGTGAATGGAAAAGATTATTTTGTTCCAATGGAACTTGAGGAACCCTCAGTTGTTGCTGCCGCATCAAGAATCGCAAAACTTACCAGAGCCGAAGGAGGTTTTAAAGGAGAATATTTTGATTCAAAAATGATTGGGCAATTGCAGTTGTTAGATGTTGAGAACTTTGAAGAAGCAAAAGAAAACCTCCTGAAAAAAAAAGAAGAAATCCTGAAAATTGCAAATGAAAGCAATAAAATAATTTTTGATCTTGGAGGCGGGGCGAGAGACCTTGAACTAAAGGAAATTGAAACCGAAAGAGGAAAAAATCTTGTTCTGCATTTAATTGTTGATACTCTGGATGCGATGGGAGCCAATGTTGTGAATACAATGCTTGAAGCAATAACCCCGATTGTAACTGAAATAACCGGGGGCAGGCATTGTTTAAGAATAATCTCAAATTTTGCGGATAAGAGGATTGTGTCCGTTACCGCGAAAATAAAAATAGAGAATCTTGCAATAGGAAATTATTCTGGAGATGCTGTTGTTAATGGTATTTTAGACGCTTATGCTCTTGCAAAGACTGATATATACCGGGCATCAACGCACAATAAAGGATGTATGAACGGGATTGATGCAGTAACCTTAGCAACAGGGAATGATTGGAGAGCGATTGAGGCAGGAGCGCATAGTTATGTTGCGAGAAATAGGTACACTTCAATAACTGATTTTGGAGTGGAAGATGATTTTTTGGTGGGAAAAATTGAAATCCCAATGGCAATCGCAAGTATTGGGGGTGCGACTAATTCAAAAAAAGCAAGACTTGCCATGAAAATTTTGAGAGTAAAAAATGCAAAGGAACTTGGGGTTGTGGTTGCTTCTGTGGGACTCGCAAATAATCTCGGGGCTTTGTCTGCTTTAGGGAGCGAAGGAATCCAGAAAGGTCATATGAGGATGCACGAAGAATTTGTGAAATCAGGAAAGTAAATTTTTTAATCAACAATACACCTCACTGCGTATAAACTGACTGCTAAAATTAATAGTCCATTAAGTACAAATAAAGATTCTATGTTGAAGATAGTAACCACAAAACCGCTTATGATAAAACTAAAAAAAGACCCAATTCTTGCCAAGGATTCATAGGACATTAATGTCTGCGCTTCTTTTTTTGATTTTTCCCCCGCTTCTGACATGATGCAATATGCTGAGATATTCCACATACTTCCCCCAAGTCCCTGCAAAGTTAAAACCAGCAGTAGCATCGAATATGATTGTGAAACAGACAGCAGGATTAATCCAAACCCATAAATGGAAGTTCCCAATACAAGCATTTTAGACCTTCCCATCTTATCGGAAATTTCCCCGAAATAAAACTGAAATAGATTGAAGAAACCAAGAAAGAAATAAGCAACCCCAACATAAGTAAAACTTAAACCGAATTTTTCCACAATGAATAAAGGAAGAAATAGGAATATTGCAGGTATTGACGCATGTGTTGTCATTCCAAGCAAGGCAAGACCTCTTAGTTTTTTTTCTGAGAGAAACTCTTTAAGTTCTCCAATAATATTAAAATCACTTCTTTTTATTTTTGCTTTTCTTTTAGGTTTTTGTTTAATCAAGTAAACCATGAGGATAAGGAGCAGGAATATTGACATATAAAATGGAGCTTTTATGAAAAATATATCCGCAAGAACGCCGACTGCAATAGGACTTGCTGATTTGGCTATATTTTCAAG
>Ga0164318_10006372_pt1 | contig 11425 bp, 9 predicted proteins | sample GuaBasSedimGuay9_FD_113734 | JGI IMG/M metagenome (GOLD analysis project Ga0164318, IMG submission 113734) | Subseafloor sediment microbial communities from Guaymas Basin, Gulf of California, Mexico - Guay9, Core 4571-4, 0-3 cm | ecosystem: Environmental > Aquatic > Marine > Hydrothermal vents >... | reverse complement strand
TGCCTTGGCGGAGACCAATTTCAACTGGCAGAGATCGCGAGAGATGATCGACGTGAACCCCGAGTTCTTCGCGCTGCGGACGAGGTCTCGCGATGAGATTCTGCCCTGGGCGCACATCGCGTCAGGCGTCCCAGAGGACGAGCTTTGGCGGCGACTCGAGCCTTACCGGGCTCAGACCCAGCGGCGGACAGTCCGGGCACAGCTGGCAAACCTGACCGACCCGCAAGCGTGAAACTCAGAGAGCGTGCCTCAGCACAACCACCTGAATTTTGGACGGCAAGCTACTTCGACTGAACTGCACCTCGGAAGAGCCGGCCTGAAGGACGTTGGGCTTTCCGGCCGTGAACTTGTCAACCGACGCGAGGTCGAACCCAACCTTGGGCGTCTTGAAGTGCATCGGGATGACAACCCTCGGCTTGAGCTTCTCAACCACCTGCCATGCCTCGTCAGCATCGATGGTGAACGTGCCGCCGACTGGCGCAAGAAGCACATCGACGTTGCCCAGCGCAGCGACGGTCGCATCATCGAGGAGGTGGCCCAGATCGCCCAGGTGGCAGACCCTCATGCCATCAACGTTCAAGCAAAAGACTATGTTGTTACCCCGCTGCGACCCTCTGCTCTTGTCGTGAAACGTCGCTATCCCATCTATCGACACGCCTTGCGCCTCGTGGTGCCCAATTGTGTCCACAACCGTTGGGTTGCCGACCAGACCGTCAACGCCGTCGTGATCAGCGTGCTTGTGGCTCACGGTTACGAGGTCGAAGCGCTCGCGAATGGGCGCATATTTTATCGCGCCCCCGAACGCGTTCGGCCGGTAGGGATCGGTGAGTATTGCCTTCCCGTCGCTCGACGTGATGGCGAATGCTGAGTGGCCAAGCCATTTGATCTTCATTTTTTACCTCCCAGGATGAAATTGAGACGTCAATGCTCCACAAGGCCGACTGCGATCCGGTCCACGTAGAGGTCGCAGGCAGCCATATACTCAATTAGTATCTCGTAATCGACGAGGCCCGGGTGATAGAACTTTATTGTAAAGTCACGATATTCGTCTGCACGTCTGAAATCCTTGGCATATACCGTCCGCCGCGCTCCCTTCTTTGAGCCAGAACCCCGGATGCTGTCGCCCTCAATGCGGATGCTCGCAAGGTTAGCGTCGCGATCCTTGGGCAACCTTGCAGCACGTATCCTGACGCTGAGCTCGTAGTCGCCGGCCGGAAGCGGTGGGCATCTCAGCCTGATCGGGACCCTACGACCGCCCTCCTTGCCGAGGAAGACCGTCTTGCCAGACGCAGAGCCCTTGTCCTTCACGATTTTGGCCAGCTGTCGTGAAAACTGATTGGCATGGGCGACGAAGAGGCAGTGCGATTCTCTTGTCTTGCCAGAAGGAGGGACGAGCTTGATGCTTCTAGTCCGCGCAAGGACTTTCCGCTCAGCAGCCCGCCATTTGGCCGCCTCAGGCTCATCCCCAAGGACCTTGCATACCTCAGCCAGCCTCTTGATGGTTTCAAAGTGAGCACTGTTAAGCTTGTGCGCAGCGAGATACTCGCGCCTCGCGGCGTTGAAGTCGGCCATCTTTTTCTGCTGGGCCTCGCCCATAACGAAGTGAGCGTCGGCGTTTTTTGGGTCTCGTTTGAGCAGTGCATTTATCGATCTCAGGACAGGGAGTATGTCCTTGCTTCTCTTGGATTTGGATATGTGCAGCACACGGCAAAGCTCCCAGATCGCCCTTCGGTAGTTGCCCTCCAAGGCGTATGATTGGGCAGTTAGCCTACCAAGAGTGATGTCGCCCCAGTGTCGGGTCTCTGCGCGCTTGAAACACGCCCTAGCCTCCTGCGTCCGACGCTGCTCAAGGTACACCCTGCCTAGGTAGATCACTGCCTCGCGGTTCTTTGGGAACCGGGCAACGAGGCGCTCCATCTGCCTGAGAATCCGCTTTGGGTCGGCCTTGCTCGTTTTGATTAGGTCGCGCATGTATATCTGCACCAGAGGCCTAATCGCCTGCGACCACGTGCTGTAGTAGAAAAGGGCTTCCTCAAGGCCCTGTATCGCCATCGCCGTGTTCCCGAGCCCAGCGTAGGCCAACGACCTGCGCAGCAGCATGTTGTTGTCCATGTAGAAATGCTCGGCCTGGTCAACGATGCTTATGACCTTCTTGCGCAGCGCGTCTCGGCTGCCCCTAGACAGGCCCTTGTCGAGCTGCGCCCGTATGCTGTAAACATGAGCGAGGTATAACCAGACCTGTCCGTCGCCGAGTGTTACCCTCTTGGCAGTCAAGAAAAACTTCTCAGCCCGCCGGAAAACTGTCATAGCCACCCTCAAGGGCTTTTTGCGCCTGCGGGCCACCTCGGCCATTCTGACGGCCTGATTCATGTTGCGCTTGCCCCATTCCAGGTTCACCTGTGTTAGAAACGGACGCATGGCGGTTTGGCAAAGCCATAGCGTTACCACGATTATCGCTAGCTGGGCGAGCCTTCTCATCGCCGCCTCACGTCCCTCGGCGCAAGAGCATCTGCTTGGGCCACCTATGCCTCCTCCTGCCTAATAAGCCTGCCGATCCCTATCCCCACATAACCGGAAACCATCAGGGCAAACAGCGCAAAGACCGCAAACGCCGTCAAGGCCGGGACACTGTTCGTTCCAGCCAGAAACGCCTCAGCAAGAATCATTGCGCCAGCCGCAGGAATGGCCCGAAGCCAAGATACCGTCCCGTCTCGTCTGAACGCTGCCAGGATGACCAGGCACGCGCCGATGGCCCATGGGAGCGCCTGGCCGTAGGTCATGTTGATGCGGGCCGGCACAGACCAGATGATTGGCACGGCCAGCAAGCCGCCGAGAACAAACACCCCGGACATGAATGGACCGTAGTCAGCTTTGTTGAACAGGCCGGTCTTGACCGATGAGTCGCTCACCTCAAACGAGGACCTCGGCATCCGAGCCACCGCCACTGCCATCGCAATGACGAATATGCCAATCACGGCTGACGGCACGATGTGTAGTGGGAACATGAACGCGCAGTGCCCGGCTAACGCCAGCAGGGAACACAGAAAACCGATGAGCAGGGCAACACGGCGCTGCTCAAGGCGCCCCTGCGACTCGTCCAGCTCGCGCATCAGTTTCTTGGACTTGACCAGCTCCCGCAACACAAACCAGCTGAAGGACCCGATAATCCAGAACATTGCGAACAGGCCGAAAAAGCCGAGCTCCGAGGCCACCTGCACGTATTCGTTGTGGGCCTGGTTGGCCTTCTCCCAGCGCCCGATGAAGTCGGTCTCACGCGCCGCATCACCCCGATACTCGAGGTAGTAGTACTTGAAGTTGCCAAGCCCCAGGCCAACAAGAAAGTGGTCGGCGATCATTCTCTTGCCTGAGGCCCATTCCACGTATCTCGTGTTGGTTCTGAGGCTGAGAACGCTCTTGAGATTGGCGATTCTGTTGTAGATGAAGGGATTGATCACCGTGTAAGCTGCGACGAATGCGATGATGATGACTGTGCCGATCGCGATGATGCGCTTCTCTGTCCGCGAGAACCTGCTCGCCCAGAACATTAGGCCGAGGAAAATGATAACTGCCAGCGCTCCAGCGATGAGTGCTCCCCTGGTGCAGGCCGACAGCAGGCCGCCGGAAATTGCCACTGCGCCCACCAGGCCATAGACTCTCACCTCCTTGCGCCGTGCGAAGAAGAATATGCCGAGCAGAATGGGCAGGGCGGCCACGAGATACCCGGACACGGTGTTCGGATTGTCGATGAACCCTGAGGAAACTGTTCTGCCGGCATATTCCGCCTTTCTTGGCACGAAGAGCGGATCGAGGTTGTAATACTGAAGCATACAATACCCGCCCATGAAGCTGGCTGCTATTGCGATGAGTCCCAGACTGGCCAAGATCCGCCGGTAGCGCATCTTCAGCACGTCATAGAGAATGAGGCAGCTTGAGATGCCCACGACCACGTCCAGCAACGTGTCCCAGAAGTAGAAATAGCTCGCCACATTTGCCAGCGACAGCAGACACGCTATCAGCAGCATGGCCATGGGGGCTGCCACCGGGAACCGCCTCAGTGCCCCCAACCACTCTCCCGGACGGAGCAAGGTGCGGAACTTGCCCGCCTCGATGAACTTGACGAGCCATGCTCCTATGATGAGGATCCCCAGAACCTGCAATGCGGTCTCTTTGGGCCGGCGGAAGGCTACGCTGGCGTCCATGTGCTTGTGATAGATGAACGGCGTAACACATAGCATCGATACGAACAATGCGAACATCAATCGGTCGCAGAGCCGACCCACCATCGAAACACCGCCCGCAGCTCGTTCTTCCCTCATTGCCTCACAGTTCTTGCCTTAACTGGCAGGTCCACATCCACAAGAATCTCACAATCCGTTCGACAGTTTCCCCGTCCTCGAGGGGTCTTCTAGACATAACGCTACGACAATACCACATATCTAGCAACAGCTCGTGGGTCTAGTCAAACCTGCGCTCAATTGAAAGCAGTCGGCCGCGCTGGATGACGCCCATTGGCCCCCCTTGCGGATCAGAGGGCGCAGCCTCGCACAGATTCTCGGCGACCTCGCGCCCCCAATAATCAGATTGACGCAGATGGTTCTAGCCCTTTGGAGTGCGGCTTGACGCCGCTTTTTCTCGTCGCGGCTTGACGCGACATCGATCCTACGTCAACCATCGCTGCGGCAATCGCCTTACGGAAAGGGATGAAGCTGTCTATTGGAACGCGGCGCCAAGCCACCGCACTCCAAACTCACCCAACGGGTGTAATTACAGACCGATGCCTGCCGAACTCATAGCCTCTGCGCAGCGACAAAGCGTGTTCATCCCACCATCTGCCTTGCCATTAATCTGGTTATTGGGGGCGCTTGGCCTGCTTTACACAGCGGGGCAATTCGAGCACTATAGCACTATACAAACTCTGATCAGTATATGGCTCGCGGGGAAGAACAGGATGATAGGCAGCATAGTGAGCATTTACAGGCACAGGGCACTTGTGGGAGCGCTCGTTTCGAGGGAGCTAAAGGCGAGGTATAGAAGCTCCCTGCTGGGAATGCTGTGGTCCTTCATAAATCCCCTTCTTCTCATGGCTGTATATGCGACCGTCTTCATGGTCTTCCTGCGATTTGGGATGCCCAAGTATGCCTCGTTCCTACTCGCGGGGCTTCTGCCCTGGATATGGTTCTCAAGCTCCATTAACGATGCGGCCGTGTCGATCGTCTCGGGAGGGAACCTCATCAAGAAGGTCATGTTTCCTGCCGAGATTCTACCGCTGGTCTCCGTGCTGACGAACCTCGTTCACTATCTGTTGAGCCTCGCCATACTCATCCCCTTCGTGGCGATTTACGGCGCCCCGAAGCCGGAACAGATTCTAGGCCCCACGCTAGCCGAGTCTGCTCCCTCAAATCCCATTTGGCTCGTAGCGTCATTTCTCCTGGTAATGATTATCCAGTTTCTATTCACTTACGGCCTTGCGCTCGCCCTGGCCGCGCTAACGGTCCATCTGCGGGACATTCAGCACATCGTGCTCAACCTGACGACGTTGTGGTTCTTCGGCTCGCCGATAATTTACCCCGTTGCGCAGTTGAGTTCGACCAAGGTCCCCACGCTCCTTAAGCGTTTGGCGGTCGATTACAATCCCATCGCCTATTTGGTAGTCGCCCATCACAAGATATTCCTATGCCGAATCGCGCCCAGCTTCATGGTGCTCATGGCGATGCTTGGCGCAGCCTTTGTTGTGTTTTATCTCGGCTATCTCGTGTTCGATAAGTTCCGTGATTCGTTTGCCGAGGAGGTGTGATGCGACCCGCGGTTGAGCTTTCGCACGTGTCCAAACTCTACAGGCGGTTTGCCCGGCTGAGGCAGCTTAAGACTCTCAAGGGAGCGGTCGTGCGGGACCTGTGGCGAAGGCCTAAACTGCCGGCTGCGAGCAAGTTCAACGTCGCCCTGAAGGACGTCTCAATGTCGGTTGCGCCGGGCGTAACGGCCGGCATCATCGGCCTGAACGCCTCGGGCAAGAGCACGCTTTTGCGTGTGATTGCGGGCATAACGAAGCCCACCAGCGGCTCGGTTACCGTATCGGGGAAGGTCTCGACCCTCCTCGAGGTCGGTGCGGGCTTCCACCCTGAGATAAGCGGACGGGAGAACATCTATATCAACGGCGCCATCCTGGGCCTGCCCAAGCGCCAGATACGCGAGCGGTTCGACGATATAGTCCGGTTCGCCGAGCTTGAGGAGTTCATCGACTATCCAGTAAAAACATATTCCAGCGGGATGTTCATGCGGCTTGGGTTTTCGATCGCGGTCAACGTGGACCCCGATGTGCTGCTGATAGACGAGGTTCTCGCTGTGGGCGATGCGGTATTTGCACAGAAGTGTTACGAGAAGCTTTACGACTACAAGCGGCGAGGCAAGACGATCATAATGGTTTCGCACGATTTGGGCGCGATAAGGCGGCTCTGCGAGGAGGTCGCTTGGCTGCACCACGGGAAGTTGATGGAGTATGGGGAGGCTGGGCATGTTATAGGCAAGTATATGGAGGAAGTAACCCACGGCGAGCTGAAGCGCTATGCCCAGGAGCACAAGAAGAGCGTCGAGGTGATGGCAACGATCAAGAGCGAGAAACTGCCGGCGCCTGGGGGCGAGAAGCTCCCCTACAAGGTGGTTGCTCCGGCAAAACCGGTGCAGCCGGCGAAGAGGTGGGGCACGCGCGAGATTGAGATAACTTCCGTCGTGATGCGGGACCGGGATGGCGAAGAGCGGTATGTCTTCAGCTGCGGCGAGACCGTCTTCATCGAGATCGCATTCGAGGCGCGAAAGCGAATAGAGGGGCCGGTCTTCGGCATCGGGATATTCAGGACGGACGGGGTGTGGTGCTACGGGACAAACACGATGATCGATGGCGTTAAGGTTGAGAGTGTTGCTGGGAGGGGCGAGATTGCCGTGAAACTTAAGTCCCTTCCGCTGCTATCTGCATCATATTACCTCGATGTCGCCGCTCACTCAGCAAACGACCACCCATACGACTATCTCAATCGTCTCTTCACGTTTGCGGTCCGCTCAGACCGTCCTGAGATGGGTGTTTTTAGGCCTGAGCACGAGTGGATAATTGACGTTCAAGCGCCGGAGGTGCCGGGCAGATGACCTCAACGGGCAAGAGCGCCTCGATCATAATCATTGGCAACGAGATATTGTGCGGTCGGACAGCGGACACCAACTCGCACTGGATCGCGAGGAGGCTTTATCGGATGGGGATTTGCGTCAAGAGTATCGTAACGATCCCGGACGTCGAGGAGGAGATAGTTCGCACGGTTCAAGCCTTCGCGCCGATGCACGACTACGTGTTTGTAGCGGGCGGGATAGGCCCCACGCCTGACGATGTTACCAGACAGGCAATCGCCACAGCGTTTGCCCGAAAGCTCGTCCTCCACCCCGGGGCAGAGCTTGCTATAAGAAAGCGGTGCGAGGGGGCGATCAATGAGTACAAGCTTGAGATGGCGCGGCTTCCGGAGGGCTCGCAGCTAATACCAAATATAACCTTGGCGGCGCCCGGTTTCAGGCTTGGGAACGTTTTTGTGTTCCCTGGGGTGCCGCAGCTGGTGCGGGAGATGTTCGAGCAAATAGTCCCGTTGCTGGATAAGTGCGAGGTTTATGAGAGGCAGATCCCCGTGGAGCTTCCCGAATCGGAGTTCTCGCACATCTTGTATTCGCTGGCCGATCGTTCCGATGTCTCCATCGGCTCCTATCCGACGCTGCACGACGATGGCCGGTGGACGGTCAAGATAATCGTGTCGGGCTTTGACAGGGATGCGGTTGAGGAGGTCGCACGCCAGATCGAAGCCCAGCTTGGCGAATTGCGGAGGAGCAAACATATATGAATCCAGTTGACAAGATAATTGCGCTCGCGCTGGAGGAGGATGCGAGCCATAATGACGTTACGAGCAGGGCCGTCGTGCCACCCACCGTTCGCGTAAAGGCGAGGATAACCGCGCGGCAGAGGCTAATTGTTTCTGGGTCCGCGGCGGCCTTGCGAGTTTTTGAGATGATTGACCCGTCAGTCTCTGCCCAGTTGAAGGTTGGCGACGGGGTCGAGGTCTTGTCCGGTGATGTGATAGCCAACATTGAAGGTCTCGCAAGGAGCATCCTGGCCGGCGAAAGGGTCGCTCTGAACCTGCTTCAGCAGCTCTGTGGTGTCGCAACGCTCACGCGAGAGTTCTGTTCCGCCATTAAGGGCACGTCCGCCAAGATTGTTGACACGAGAAAAACGCTGCCCGGCCTAAGAGCGCTTCAGAAACAGGCCGTCCTTGACGGCGGCGGAGTTAATCACAGGATGTCGCTTGCAGACGGCGTGCTCATCAAGGATAACCACATCGCCGCTGCTGGCTCTATCTCCGAGGCTGTTGAGATGGCGAGGCGCGGGGCACATCATCTGCTGAAGATCGAGGTGGAGGTTGAGACCTTGGATGGGGTTCGTGAGGCGCTCGGGGCGGGCGCAGACGTGGTGATGCTGGACAACATGCCAGTGGAAATGATTGCCGCCGCGGTCAAGTTGATCGATGGTCGCGCCGTGGTCGAGGCCTCGGGCGGCATCACGCTTAACAACGTGCTTGAGGTGGCAGAGGCAGGCGTTGACCTCATATCCGTGGGGCAGTTGACCCACTCGGCGCCGGCCTGCGATATCTCGGTAGATTTCATGCAGTCATAGTTCATGCCGGACCAATGCTCTGTATCTGGCATGTTGCCTGTGAAGTTCTGGCCAGGTCTGATGTCCCGAGAGCACCGTGCAGGTGTGGTAACATCCCTGTGAGAAGGCCGCATTGATGATGGACGCGTCCAGAGAGCGAGGGTGGCCGTGGTGGTGCGTGGCCACAGCGTGCGTGCTTGCACTTTATGTCTCGGCTCCCTACGTCCGGGAGATGCAGGTCCTGCTCAGGAGCCGACTTCAGAGCCATTTCGACATCATCTTCAGAGGGACGATGGCGCTTTTGGGTGCTGCGCTCCTCATCTCAGGCATTTGGCTTGAACTGAAGAGGCATCGGTCAAACCGAGCGGCTTCCAGCGAACAGATTTCAGTTGTGAGGATAGCTCTCAAGAAAACTGCCCTGGTCGCCATCTGCGTCGCTCTGTATTACTTCAGCCTCTTTGAGGCGATCGTAACGAATCCCGCAAGAGGCGTGCGGATTATCGAGTTTGTGCACCTGTTCCAGTTCACCCTCATAACCCTAGTTGTTCTCAAGGCTGTCTCTACCTCAATCAAAGGACCTTCCAGCTACATGGTGTCGTTCCTTGTGATGTGGCTGGTGGGCCTCGGTGATGAGGCAGTTCAGGGCTACATAGCACGCCGCGTGGGGGAGATAAGGGATGTCCGAACGGACGCGATTGTCGCCGCCCTTGCGCTGATTGTGGTTTGGCTCGTCTTCTCGCCCCGCTCGCTCTCCGCAAGGTCCACAATTGACCACAGGCCGCTGATCCTCGCCCTAACGGGTCTTGTCGTAATTGGGACAGCTGCGTTCATCCTGAGCTTCCATATTGGCTACAGGATCGAGGATAAAAGGTGCGGCGTGTTTTACTCGCTGTATTCCAAGAAGGAGCTGCTCAATCGAAGCAAGGACATGAGACTTGGCCCACGGCTGCCCCCGGGCGGGTCCCTAGCCTCGGCCAGGATAAGGGGGTTCTGGGCGCCGGAGGATTTCTACGAGACCGAGGCGTCCAGGCATTTGGCTGAGCGGGACAAGCTTGAAAAGCAGGGCCGGCATTGGGAGGCCTTCTGCGAGGAGATGATACGGCGCACATACTACAGGCCGTTTTTCGATCCGGATGAATGGGCAGGCTGGACAGCGGAGCGTATGCGAAAGGAGTTCGGAGACTACGACGTTTCCCGTTTCGTCAGCTACCACTACGATTTGGTCTTCCGCGGCTGGAGGCGATGGCATGTCCTTGCTGCGGCATTTGTCATTTGCATAGTTCTGTTCGTTTGCGGCATAGTCCCCAAATGGCAGAGGGGATAGCATGCAGATATTTGAGAGAATAGAAGGCTGGCCAAAGCACGCCGACCCGCTCGTGGTTGCAATCGGCAACTTCGACGGCGTACACATCGGGCACCAAGCTCTGCTGCGCTCCGTGGTGGAGACGGCTAGCAGGTTGGGCGCCGTGCCCGGAGCAATCACCTTTGTCCCCCACCCTCTCAAGGTCCTTCTCGCAAATCCTGACATCAAGCTCCTCACTACACTCAAGGAAAGGGCAGCTCTGATTGCCCAGAGCGGAATCGAGATGCTCTTCAGGTTTAAGTTCGACCGCTCTCTGGCCAACACTAGCGCACGAGATTTCGTGACAGGAATCCTTCACGGACGCCTTCACATAGCGGGGCTGGTTGTCGGCCCCAGATACGCCCTGGGCCGCGACAGGGAGGGCAACATCGATTTCTTAAGAGAAGTTGGAGCGGAGCTTGGCATAGAGATCCTTCAAGTCCCGCCTCAGCAGGTAGATGGGATCGTCGCAAGCAGCACCAAGATAAGGGAGTGCCTCCTCAACGGCGAGATTGGCCTGGCTAACAGGCTGCTCGGTCGTCCCTATTCGATAACGGGCACCGTTGGTAGGTGCGCTGGCAGGGGCCTTGGACTGGGGTTCCCAACCGCCAATATCCTCGGCGTTGAGGTGCTTCTGCCTCAGAACGGAGTGTACATAACACAGTCTCAAATCGGCGAACGAATCCTCAACTCCGTAACGAACATCGGACATCACCCCACCTTTTACTCCGAGACCACATCGGTCGAGAGCCACATGCTTGATTACAGAGCTGATCTCTACGGGAAAGTCGTCAAAACAGCCTTTCTCAGGAGAATAAGGCCAGAGCACCGGTTCCCCTCAAGGGAAGAACTCATAAGGCAAATATGTTCCGACATCGACTTCGCCCGTGATTTCTTCCGCCTCAGGCACAAAGCCCCGGGCCGAGTGTCTCGGCTCCCATAGCTCTTTTTACCGGCGAACGCAATTGCTCGGCTCGCACCGAAACGGAGCTCGCCTACGACCCACTATGTTTCAAGCGAGGGGCCTCCGCTCCCATAGGCGCCCACGGCACTCGGCCGAGTGTCTCGGCACCTATAATTTCTTTCATCTACGGATGCACCCGGTCGGATCGCACGTGCCGACCTCCCCTACGACCCCGTTCCGATTTATCTCCTCTTCGTGCGCCTTCGTGTCCTTCGTGGACAAAAGCTTCATAAACCTAAGCAGCCCACTCAGCGCCTCGCAATGCCACCCGCGCCTCGTCCATTCACCTCAAGGGCACGGATTCACTGCTTAGTGGCCTCACGCTACATGAGCGTGAACGAGGCGCTTGAGATGTCGCTTAGGAAGTTGAATGTGCCCTGCTCGCAGATGACCGCAAGCCAAGTGTACTGCCCAGTCGGGAAGCCCTCGGGAAACTCGTAGC
>Ga0164318_10006371_pt1 | contig 11425 bp, 11 predicted proteins | sample GuaBasSedimGuay9_FD_113734 | JGI IMG/M metagenome (GOLD analysis project Ga0164318, IMG submission 113734) | Subseafloor sediment microbial communities from Guaymas Basin, Gulf of California, Mexico - Guay9, Core 4571-4, 0-3 cm | ecosystem: Environmental > Aquatic > Marine > Hydrothermal vents... | reverse complement strand
TTTTATATGGATATTGAGTTTTTTAAAAAGGGATATCCGGTGGCATTAAATAATGTTGAAAAGATTAAAACAGCCGGCGGTAAAATCGGTGTGGGAACAGATACCTGCGGAACCGGTCTCGGTTTTTTCGGGTTTTATTACAGAGAACTGGAACATCTGATTTCCGCCGGATTTTCAAACAGCGAAGCATTGAAAGCCGCCACATCCGTTAATGCCGATATTATTGGCATGGGTCATGAGGTCGGATCAATTGAAAAAGGAAAATACGCTGATTTTACAATAATCGACGGTGATCCGCTGAACGATATTCAGGCGGTACGAAACATTCGACAGGTGATTAAGGGCGGTGAAACTGTGATTGATCATACAGGAGACGCGTGATGTTTTATAAACATACCCCGGACGGGTATCATTCCCCCATCAAAGGGGTCGAACAAAAAACGCTGGTTTATGGGGGAAAAACTTTAATGACGGAATTTTTGCTAAAAGCAGGCAGTGATCTTCCCATTCATCAGCATCCCCACGAACAGACCGGATATCTCGTTAAAGGCAGGCTTAAGATGTTTATTGGTGATAAAGAATTTATTGCCGAACCCGGGGATAGCTGGTGTATCGGAGGGGATGTCGAACATGGAGCAAAAGCGTTGGAAAATTCAGTGGCAGTGGAAATTTTTGCGCCGGTAAGAGAGGAATATCTTCCATAGCTTTTTTATTCAATTTTAGAAAACTCGGATTTTTTGCCTTTCAGAAAATTTAATATCAGCGAATTGACAATCTCCGGGCACTCTTCATGGGCGGAATGTCCGCAGTTGTCTATGATGACAAGGCGGGCATCAGGGATCAAGCGCTGGAACTGTTTTGCAAATTTTACATGAATATACCGGTCGTGTTTCCCCCATATAACAAGGGTAGGGGATTGAATTAGGGGCAGGGCGGCTTCCGTTTCCTTCCAGTTGATATTTTTCGAATAGCTTAATTGCGCTTTTCGAATATCTGTTTTGCATAATGGTTTGTGGATTTGTTCGACCATATCCGAAGATGCCAGGGCTTTGTCATAATAACAGGCCTCAAGTCCTTTTTTGATCATATACCGCGATTGAAACCACAACATGATTTCGCCGATCACCGGGTATTTCATCATTTCCCATATCAGTCGTTCATGGCGATTGATCCCGCTTGAATCGATCAAAATCAGTTTGTTTACAAGCATTGGGTAACGGGCGGCAAAATAACCAGCCCAGCCGCCGCCCCAGGAATGTCCGGCCATGTGGGTTTTTTTTATTTTCATTTGATCCATAAATTCTGTCAGCGATTCACAGATGACATCAAGGCCGTAGTCAAGATTACTGGATAATGGTTCCGTATATCCATGACCGGGCAGATCGAGCGCATATACAGAAAAGTTCCGGGAAAGTTCATCGATATTGTGTCTGAATGAACAGAGCCATGTACCTCCGCCATGCAGGAGGATAAGAGGCTCACCGCTTCCTTGCCGGATATAATGGAGTTTAAATTTTTCAGTAATCAAATGGCGTGATGTAAACGGTAAATTGGATTTGAATATCATGGGGGTAAAATTTAAAAAAGTTCCCACACGGTTTTTATCCGGGTAATTTCTTTTTGAGAATGTTCGTTAAATATCGAATGCATAAAGGTGGCTGAAGGATTTGAATCAAGTCTTTGCGTTTTAGAAGTAATTTGATCACCGTATACGGAATCGCTAAGATAGTTTATCGTTATTTCTTTGGGGCGATGGGTTGTAATTATTTCTTCAGGCACGCTCTCAATCCCCCATACAAGATATACGGAGTTGTTGACATGACGGTTAAAATCCAGATCATGCATTCTTATTGTAAAAGACCGGGTCAAATCCGGATCGGTTAATTTCGGCAGGGTGATTAAATCGTTTGTAATGACTTTCTGCTTATTTTCAATCATTTCTAATGGTAAATTGTTTTGCAGCCGCACCGGTTTTTTGGTTGCCAGACTGGTGAGGATGTACGTGCATTTTGCCGATACAAGTAAATTGTCTGTGTCGTCATATATTTCATATTTTCTAAGTTCATACAGGTTTTTTAAGGGATATCTCCATGTCCGGATCAGTAACGCATCTCTCCATGAAGGATAGGTGAAAATATTTATTTGATATTTAAACACCACCCATGCGAGATTTTTAGGCAACAGGTCAAGGGCGGATACGCCCAGTTCGTCGGTATGTTCGCTGGTAATGTCCTGCAGATAGTTCAGTATTGATACTGGTTTTAATTTACCATCAACACCGGTTTCAGCATAGCAGACGGTGATTTTTTTTTCATAGATCATTGCTAGTATGAAAAAGACAGGTTTATGCTTCCAAATTTTTGATTTTTATCCTGGGTTTCAAATTCCTTGGTGCGGGTTACGTACGCAAAACTGAGCTGAATCGGCCCGCGACTGATGCTGATGCCGGTCATAAAATCGGCAACCACAGGTTTTTTATCCACGCTGGGGCTGTCGGTGAATGTGTTGCCATCTAAAAAAATATTGTAAAGAACAGCTCTTCCTTCAACTGCCGCAAATAACTGAATACCGATTTTTTTTGATGAATATCGGAGATCATTTTTGTCACTGGCCGCGTTAAAGCTGCTGACTGTACGAATCGGGAAGTTTCCAAAATCATTTGGCAGGTTCCAGCCCATGCGAAACGTCAGGCCAAGATTGTAATAGGTCATCGCATTTCCCAGGCCGCCTCCGGTATTTAAAACACAATCATATCCATAACCAGCCCCAAGGCCGGATTGAATCATTCTTTTTTTGTGTTCATAAACAATACCGATGACCGGTTCATTGTTGAGCTGATGATCCCAGCCTTTTGGATCAATATCGTCAAATATGCTATGAACCGCCTTTTGGCATTCTTCAGCATAGGAATTTGGCCCCACAAGTCCGAGAGTTAATTCGATTGTGTCCATCTGACGCTCGAGCCTGCTGTGAAATCCTAAGGAAAAGTAGGTAATGCCGGCATAGGGCCGGTCGTCCTCATCAGGGGGATCTTTGTCAATATCTGCCGGTGTATAAATATTTTGTCCCAATGAAAATGTAATGTTTTTTTGTCTGTCAGCAAATTTTTCAAAAGGAACAAGCTTGACAATGGGGTAGAGCCAGTTATGGGGCCAGGCATCTTTTGGATAGTCAGCAAGAATGGCGGAACTCCAGGTTAGTTTTAAACCATTGCTGTAACCGCCGTCTTCATCACTGGCAAAATAATCATTTTCAAGGTAGAGACTGAGGGTACTCAAGTCCTCACCGGATTTGTCCTCAGCCCGGGATGAAGATGAAAAAAAAATTAAGACAGCCATGAATATAAGGCATGGTAAAATAAAAAAAGATATGTCATGAATATCAGAAATAAATTTAATCCGCATTTTTTTACCTATGAATTTTTTTCTATAATGATATTTTCCTTCGTGCTTTTTTTCAAAGTTTCTTTTTTTGCAAACCATGTCTTGATAACCGCATGAACAAGCGTTGCCAGAGGGATTGCAAAGAACAGGCCCCAGATGCCCCATAATCCGCCAAAAACCAGGACCGCGACAATAATCGCAACCGGATGCAGGTTAACGACACCAGACAGCAACAGCGGGACCAGGATATTGCCGTCAACAATCTGGATGATTACGTAGGCAAAAATGGTATACGTAAAATCAGGGCCGATTCCCCACTGGAAGAAAGCCATTAATCCGACCGGCAGGGTCATAACAGTGGCCCCGATATAAGGAACCAGCACGGACAGGCCGATAAATAATGAAAGCAGCATGGCATAATGGAGGTTAAGAATGGTGAACGTAATATAATTTGCACCCCAGACAATCAATATTTCCCAGATTTTTCCACGCACATAATTGGTTATCTGTCGGTTTACCTCATCCCAGACCCCGGTGGCCAGATCTCTGTTTTTAGGGAGAAATCCTTTCAACCAGTTTATAATAATGATTTTGTCTTTTAAAAAAAACAGTACGAGAAACGGAACCAGTACTAAATAGACTAACATCGTAATCACATTGCGGAGGGATGAGACTGAAAATATAAATGCCGCCTGGCCCATGTGGGTGAGTTCTGATTTGAGATAATTAATCAGACTGTTGATCTGGGGCTCGGCAATAAAATCAGGATATCGTTTCAATAACGTAGTTAATTGTTTTTGTGCATTTGCGATCATCGCAGGCAAGTCCTGGATCAATTGACCAAGCTGGCGGGAAAGTAGCGGTAGCAGACCGACGACCATTAAAGTTAAGCATATCATAAACAGGAAAAATGTGATTATAACGGCTATCTTGCGGGGTATTTTGAGCCCCTGGAGTATATCAACAATTCCATCTAATAAGTATGCGATAATCAGGCCGGCAAAAACCGGGGTTAACATTTCTCCAAGAAGGAAAATAATAAGAAATCCTGAGATCAGAAAAAACCAGAGTATCAAAATCTGGGGATCGGAAAAACGCTGATCAATCCAATCTCGAAATATACTAATCATATATGGTCATCCATCCAGTTTTCGAGATCGTTTAAAACCTGTTGTCTATGGTCAGTTATTTCATTGTAAATTTCATGATACAAACCATCATAGAAGAAAAGCGTTTTATCATTTGCCGTGAGCGACTCAAAAAACAAACGGGAAGCTCTGGCATCAACAATTCGATCATCACCGGCTACCTGCATGAGAACAGGGACATTGATTTTAACAGCAGATTGGATTGTTTCTTCCATGGCGGATAAATATTGCGTAAACCATCGGGCGCTGACCCTGCGGTGTACCAGTGGATCATTATCATATGCGTGGACAACATCCATGTCATGAGTCAGGTTTGTGGAATCCAGTTCATTGTCAAATGTCAGCCCCGGCCAGATTGATGACATGATTTTACCCATGGCCCCCTTAATTACAGGAACTTTTATTGCAGGGCGTAACCCCGGCGATGATGCGACAACCCCATCGATCATGCCTGAAAATTTTTCTGCAAAAAAAAGTACCATCAAACCGCCCATGCTGTGGCCGAGCAAAAAGCACTTCATGCCCTGGGGCAATGTATCCTTTGCAATTTCGATCATTTTTTTCAAATCATAGAGGTACTGATCAAAACGCAGAATATGACCTCTTTTTCCTTCACTTTTCCCAAATCCCTGGTGGTCGGGAGTCCATACGGATATTCCCTTGTCGACCATTCTATCAATAACGTGGGAATACCTTCCGGAATGTTCCCCAAGACCATGGGCGATAACCAAACGTGCACGTTCCGGATCTGCTTTGCGATGCCGGTAAAAAATAGTTAATCCATTATCACTTTTAAAGGTGCTATGAATCTTATTTTTATATGCCATATGCGTTTTTCCCCTGAAAAATGACTGCCTGTTTTGTAACCGTCACGGTTTTTGGCTCACAGTTCACGGCTCATAGTTTTTCCAAATTTTTAAATTTTCAAAAGAGGCTCCCATAATTTTCTGCCATTTTTGTTTTTTTCAACCGTAAACTGTAAAACCGATAACCGTGAACGCTTACCCTGTTTTTTTAAATTCCAAGTTTTGATAAAAAAGAACTCATCGAATTTACAATGCCAACCAGCTTGGGATAGGATATTTCAAATTCCTTAACAGATGATGATAACCCATCCATTGCTATTTTTATTAAATTCGGATTGATTTCATTCCGGGTGGCTTCATGGGCGGAAATTTTAGTAAACCCTTTGATGCTGTTGGCCTGCTCGTTATGCGATTCCTGTAATTTATTGATTTCCGTATTTAAGTCATTAAGCAGATTGAAATATTCATCTTTTTTCTCCTCAGGAATATTCGGCGAGCGTTTGATTTTATCTTTAATTTGTTCCAGCGTATGTTTTAACATGTTGCTCCCTTATAATGATTCAAAATAATAAGACCACGCCATTTCTGACGTGGTCTGTAATTAAAAAGACACAAAAAAAAGAAAAAGATTCAATTATTATAAATCAGACCTGCCAGAGTCGTGAGACCGATACCTTCCAGCACCTCTTTTTTGGGGACACCGTCTTTGTTAAAACCACGGAGTTCATAAAATTCAGAAAGCATTTTCTCCATGTCTGGAACACTGCCTTCGGTAGGACCATCTTTCATTTCCGTCATTAATCGCTTTGGAAGCATGTCATCCTTAGCTCTGGCACCGAAAAAATTTGTAAGGCCTCTTTTTAGGTACCATACGCGTTTGCCAATATTGATTATTTCTTCAAGCGTATAATCAAACCCAGTAACGTAATTGACCATTGAAAGGGCCTGTGTCGCATTCAGCGGTGTTGCTCCTAAATTGCAGAAAATCGCACAGCTTGAAAAAAACATCCCATAATCCTGACAGGCGACATTTAATATAGCTTTGCCGTCACTGCTCATTTCTTCAATGTCTACTGCCAGTTCTTCGATTTCAGGGATGTACATGGAACCGCCTTCAACAGGGAAATCTAAGCTGGCCTCGTGGCATGCTCCTCGCGGAGAAATGCCATAAGCCAAACCATAACCATGCGCATTACGGGGGTCATGCATGGGCGCTTCCAGACCTTTAACAGTGGTCAAAAAATCTGATGCATTTTTTCCGATTTTTAAAGCAGCCTTGGCGCTTCCTTCGGCCAGCAATGCACCAAAGCCTTCTTTTTTAGCAATTTTTTCGCACATCTCGACAATCGCTTCAGAATTCCCCCAGGTTAACTTGATTCCTTCGGTGTCGGTTTCATTAATCAATCCGTTTTCAAAGCAGTCAATGGCAAAAGCGATGGTTGCCCCGCAGGTGATGGTATCTATTCCATACCGGTTGCAGATATCATTTGCCTTGGCAATGGATTCAATATTTTTATTCAAACACATGGTTCCAAACGTACCCACGGTCTCGTATTCCGGAGAGGGGCCTTTGTCCATTTTATAGGGGCCGTCCTTCACTTCCGCATCTTTTTTACAGGCAACACTGCATCCATAGCAGGTTTTATGCCCGGCAAAAATTTTGTCCTCAATGGAACCAGGACCGATATCATCAATATCATCCCATTCTGTCATCTGCCAGTTTTTGATCGGGATATCGCCGCTGATAATACCAACATCAAGATGAGCTGGTGTACCGCTTGCATGAATGGCATCAATAAAAATGCTTTCTTCATAAACGGTTTTAAGCTCTTCTTTTAATACTTTGAGTTTATCGGGATCAGAAATTTCTATGTTCCCTGAGCCGCTGGCATAAATAGCTTTAAGATTTTTGGAACCCCAGACCGCGCCCATGCCGGTTCTGCCTGCAGCATGCCGTTTGTTGTTTATAATTGACGCAAAGGTAATGAGTTGTTCGCCGGCCGGGCCGATGCAGACCACCTGACCGGGTTTTGCTGATTCTGATTTAAGATCAGCCGACAATTCATCTGTGGTTTCATAAATGTCTTTGCCCCAGTATTTTTGAGCATCCCTGATCTCAACAACATCATCATTAATAAAGATATAGGAAGGCTTTTCCGCTTTGCCGGTGATGACAATTCCGTCATATCCGGCAAATTTCAGGCGTGCTCCAAAATAACCGCCCACATTGGCATCACCCCAGAAACCGGTCAGGGGAGACTTGGTGCCCACTGCCCACCGGGCGACCCCGTCCATTTTTAAACCTGTCAATGGACCGGTCATCAATACAAATGGATTGTCTTCAGATAATGCGTCAAATTCCGGATTGTCCTTTATTAAATCCAGATATATCTGAGTGCCGAAACCCAGGCCGCCGATATATTTTCTGGCAAAATTCATGTCCAACGGTTTTTTTTCTATTCTGCCGGAAGACAGGTCGATATACAGGATTTGCCCAGCATAACCGCCCATAATCATTTTCTCCTAAAAAATTTAAAAGGTTTTTATGGTGGTTTTAATTCGATAATAAATTCAAGATTAAAAATGCACCTATGCTGTGGGTGGTTTATACGCTTTTGTAATATTATATTGCTCGAACCCGTTTTCATCAAGGTATTTAGGATACATGGCATATGAAGGCTTAATTGCCGGAAGGAGTTTCAATACTTTGGGGATCGGGCCTTTTGCGATCATTTCTTTCCGGGTCAGGGCTTTTGTCAAATTCACCATGCCGAACCAGAATCTGTGGGCAATATCTGAAGACATGGACATTTCAACTATGGCTTTGGAGTCTGTATCATGTGGCCTCACATCGATTTTTTCGCCTGAGCAATCGACAACAACAACAAGATCCGGGTCTGTATAGCTAAACCGGATGACCAGTTTTGATTTGAGCAGTTTGTCGGCAATAACCGGTGTGTCTGCCATTAGCTTAAAAAATCCACCCAGCACTTCTTCAAGTTTTTCTGTTGTTTTAAACATTCCCATGATTGTTTTCCTCCTTTTTGTGATTAGTATGCTTTTTGAATAAATGGTAACAATTCTTCTTCATCCATTTCACGTGGGTTATAGAAGGATGTCCCGTCATTTAAAGCGCCTTCAGCAATAGCGGCGAGCCCATCCTCGGGAACACCCACATCCCTCAGCCTTAAGGGTAATGCGTCAAGTTCGTTTAATTTTCTGCTCAATTTTCTTACTGCTTCAATAACAAGTTTTGCAGCCTCGTCGTCGGATAATCCGGAAGCATCTTCACCCATTGCAGGGGCCAGCCGGGTCAGTTTTTCTTTAATTTCTTCAAAATTATATTCCATACCATAGGGGAGAAAAATTCCGTTTGCCACGCCGTGAGGGACCCGGTAAAGTCCGCCGGTGGCATGTGCCATTCCGTGAACACATCCAACCATGGAGTGGGAAAATGAAATGCCGGCCATTGTTGATGCAATCTGCATGGCTCCCCGGGCCTCAACATCGTCCCCATTTTTAGTTGCATTGACCAGATTTTTCATGATCAGTTCAATGGCACCAACGGCAAATGAATCTGAAACCGGGGATGCCTGAGTGCCGACATATGCTTCAATGGCATGGGTTAAGGCGTCCATTCCGGTAGCAGCAGTCATTTTTGGGGGAAGAGAAATTGTCATTTGAGGGTCCAGTACCGCCAGATTCGGCAGCAGAAATTTATCCACAAATGCCAGTTTTTCCTTGTTCTCTTCATCATAGATGACGGCAACCATCGTTACTTCGCTGCCGGTTCCGGCGGTTGTGGGAATCACCACATGGGGTTTGAGAGGCCGGGTCAAGGTATGGGCTCCAGAGTAGTCATCCACAAGATCACCGCCTTCGGAGAAAAGAATATTTGAGGCCTTTGCGGTATCAATGACACTGCCACCGCCGATGGATATAATACCTTCGGCACCGGATGATTTAATCTGGTCCGTGCAGGTTTGAACGTCGTTAAGACGGGCATCCTGTTTAACGTCTGTGTATTGACCAGTAACCTCATATCCGGCTTCTACAAGCCCGTCTGTAACTTTTTTGATCAAACCCAGATCATTGATGATTTGATCCGATACAATAAAATATTTTTTAATTCCAATGATATCGAGTTCAGGTTTTAAATCAGTTGCAACACCATCTTCATAAACGACTTTGGTAGGGTTGTAAAATTCAAAAAATTCGGGCAACATGAGAAACTCCTTAATTTGGGGGGTTAAAATTAAGTCGGCCAAACAACATATTTTTATAGCATACCAATATCTAACCGTCAATCAAATAAAACCATAAAAGCATTAACAAAGACTTATTGACTCACACTTTAAAGGGATGATAAATTGTTTAAAATTTTTAAACATTATAAGGAGAATTTTTTGAAATTTAAATTTTTTATTATGACGGCGATGGTAATTTTTATAGTATCGATTTCCGTTAAAAATTCGTTCGGTTGAGGGTGCTCAGCTCAGTCCCAAACTACCTCCCAGGTTGGGGGGGCTAAAATTCAGGATCGTTTAAAAGGTCAGGAGAATAACCCGTTTTCAGCGACTATCAGAGCCGGGACCAAATATGATTCTCATGTTGATACCGAAAGTATTACAACGGGGAGTGAGTCAGTCATTGTCGACAGCCCCAGAGACACTGCATCGTATGTCAGCCTGTCCGCCGGATGGCAGCCCAGTTTGGATGGAAATTTCGGGCTAAGAATTGATTATGGTGGATACGCCGACTTTCATAGTGATCTTGATGAATACGACGTTATTGATCAATCTATGACAGTTGAGCCGCAATGGCGGATTGATCCCTTTGTTTGCAGTTTGCCCATACGCTATACTTATGCAATGCAGGACGGTGAATCTGATTACCATCGGGTTTCGATTTCCCCGACTGCTACCGTTAAAATCCCAAACGTAAATAATGCTGTTGAGGTATACGGAATTTTTTCTAAAAGCTATGACGTTGATCAATTTAATGATTACGATGAAGACAGCTATTCTCGCGGGGGAGGCATAGAGTATATTTTTTTTTCAGAGAACCGAACTTATTTTCGCTTGAAAGGTGATTACCAGTATATTTATTATGATGCGAAAGTGGCAGCATATGAAAACACTTTAAATACATCTGAAAAACGGCATGATTCAATTATAAGTCTCACGGCTGAGCATAATATTCAAGTTAATAGTTATCTGGATATATTTGTAAATTTCACTCATATTATTGCCAAATCAAATGTGAGTTTTTATGATTATGATCGTAATATTATTGAAGCCGGGGTTTCCTTGGATTTTTAATACCTGAATTTTGCACGAGCCTCCGGCTCACCCTTTGGGTGAAAATTGATAAGAAAAAATATTATAATTTTTCACAACGCCTTTATTTTCAATTGATAAAAAAGTTCTTATCAATTTTCATGCAAAATTCAGGTAATAAATAAAAACGGCTCTGATGCATCATTTTTGATGTTATCAGAGCCGTTTTGGTTTTTATTTTAAATTCGTTATTCTATGATCTTTATTTATGTTTTCCGATAATTGAAATACTGCAAACATTTTGGAATGGAAAGCCGCCCAGATTGTGCGTCAATCCGAGTTGTGGATTCTCAAGCTGTCTCTTGTCAGCCCGTCCGTGAAGCTGTAAATACATTTCATACAGCATTCGTAAGCCGGATGCACCGATGGGGTGTCCGAAACATTTTAACCCCCCGTCTATCTGGCAGGGGACCTGGCCGTCACTGTCGTAGAATCCATCCATGATATCCTGTATGGCTTTTCCCCGTTCAGAAATATGAAGGTCTTCATAGGTGACAAATTCAGTGATTGAAAAACAGTCATGGACTTCCATCATACTTATTTCTTCTCTGGGATTCTGAACGCCGGCCTCTTTATAAGCCTGTGTGCTGCATTTGGAAGTTGTCACAAAATGATCCCCATCCCAGTCATTATAAGCGATTTCTTCTCCGCTGCTCACCGCAATTTGAAGTGCCTTGACGGACACAAAATCTTTTTTACCCATTTTTTTTGCGATTTCCGGTGTGGTGACAATCGCACAGGCCGACCCG
>Ga0164318_10006369_pt1 | contig 11429 bp, 8 predicted proteins | sample GuaBasSedimGuay9_FD_113734 | JGI IMG/M metagenome (GOLD analysis project Ga0164318, IMG submission 113734) | Subseafloor sediment microbial communities from Guaymas Basin, Gulf of California, Mexico - Guay9, Core 4571-4, 0-3 cm | ecosystem: Environmental > Aquatic > Marine > Hydrothermal vents >... | reverse complement strand
ATATCTGATGGACAGATATTGCCTGTTGGGTTAACTTTGTCTGCAGTTCCCCATACTATAATCTGTTTACCAACCCTTACATCAAGAAAGGGGAATAAAAAACTATACAGATCAAGGTAGCCTTCTTTTAGATTTAGTTCAATCGGAGTAACGGATTGAAGGTTTGCCAACTCTTCAACATCGTTAGAAGAAAAATTGGATTTACCATAATAGCTAAAGGCCAATTCTGAGAAATAGTGATACCTATCAGTAGAGCCTTCAAATTTCAAACCAAGGGTATTGAGGTTTGAATTAATATTGCCATTTTTTAGCCTCAAAAGATTATTGGTCTCAATGTATCCGTTTATAGAGAGTTTGCCAGGACTGTCTGCAAAAACATATGATGAAATTGCAGTGAATAAGGAAAACAGGGTAATAGATATTAGAAGCATTCTTTTTTTCATATAAACCACCTCCTATCTAGATCTAATTAAAAATCTTTTGGTAAAAACCCTATCGGAAAGACCAATATCAAATTCGACCTTATCCATTTTGCTCCGGGTCATATGGTTCTTTTTTATATTTTTAACTTCCATTTGCATAGCGATCCAATAGCCCTTTATCTTTTTTAGATTGCTTCTTGATAAAATCTTATAGAGTTCTCCATTTTTATTGTAATACTCTACCTTCATTGGATAGAAGTTATCCTTTCTGTACCATACCTTGAGAAAACTGTACTCCTTCCCTTCACTTTTTTGTGGAACCAATTTTACAATGTAATATTCATTATCCTGCGAAATTAGAGTAGCTTTGTGGGATTTAGACAATCTAAAGGCGCTCAAGTCATCATATGTAAAATCTGTCCCTGCAAAGTTTTGATTTTTGACATGAGATGCGATTTGTCTTATCTTATGAAAAGCTGGTAGATATAGATACATAACATCGTTGGGCAGACTCAAAAAAGCTATTCCCTTTTGATCCGGTGGATATAAGAATCTTACTAGCCTTTTTTCTGTGCCTTTCTGGTATATCTCAGATTTTCTAATGCTCTTATTACCATTTTGATCTATGATTGTCATTGTTGAAATTATATGTGCATCTTTTGGTGCATTTGATACATCGTCACCCTTTTTTACAATATCAATCGCATTCATTCCAAATACGAGATTAGTTATGAATATTGTGGCAGTCAAAATTGCAGTAAAGGTATACCTTCTCATTTTTTCCCTCCTAGGATTTGTTATTGTTTTTTATAAAGCTATTTAGCTTTTTTTTCATAAGTAAGAAGATAGAAGGCAAATATATAATTGCAGCAAAAGCACTTATTATCATTAAAGCAGCAACCATCCAGCCTTCTCTCTTCACTATTGTAAGTTTGCCTGCTACGAGTACAAGAAATCCAAAGGCAACCATTAATGCATTGATGATAATTGCAACACCGGTTGTGGTAAGGGTATTTTTAAGATTAATGAAATCATTATCCGATCTATGAAGCTCTTTTTTGAATCTGGAGGAGAAGTGAATGGAGTAATCAATTCCGACACCAATCAGAATACTGCCAACCAGCATTGTGGCGTAGTCCAGCGGTATTGAAGTATATCCCATTATTGAAAAGTTCAATAGAATTACAAAAACAATAGGTGACAATACTATTAAACCAACCTTTAATGACCTAAACTGTATAGATAGTATTAACAGGACGATAATTATGGCAATTATAACACTTTGTATCTGGCTTTTTATAAGGCTATAGTTTAACCTTTCAACAATTTTTATCATACCTGTTATATCTGAAGATAGTTCAATAGATTGCAATGTCTTGATGTCAACATTTAAATTTTGGGGAACAGCAAAATTACCATAACTCAAATAGTAAATGTCATCACCGATTTTCCTGATTAAGGAATCATCAATTTTTTCATGTGGGAATAGGGTAGTAAGTAAATCAAAAGCAAGTTTGTTTACATAGGAGTTTAATTGACAACTTATGACCTTTTGATAAACAAACTCTGCCGAGGATTTTATAACATCAGGCTCTTCCTTCCACCATTTTTTTGGTATTGTGCTGTACATAAGATTTACGATTTCACTATAATTCGCCTTTTTTAATTTTGAATACCTTATAATTGAGTTAATTTCATTTAGAATATCCTCGGAAGAATCAATTATAACCTCTGATTCTTCGTTAAAAAAGGTTAACAGATCTTGTCTAAGAGCATGTTCATCTTCCTGTGTAAGGCTAAACCCATCCCACCTGAAGTTGTCAATGAGAAATTGCTCTATTGAGCCTTGGTCTACATCATTTCTTAAATACTTTTCTATGTCCATCTCTATTAGGTTAGCAGTATTCTTTAAAAGATAGTTTTTAACTCTCTGTGTTAAATTATTGAAGTGTATTATTTTATATCTGCCCCGCAGGTTTTGATCAAGATACGTATTAATTTTATTTATCGTTTCTTTCACAATTTTGCTGTCAGTTGTGCCAAAAGTAGCCTGAACAATAGCTTCGGAGTAGTCTTTATTAACAAGTTGATCCATTATTTCCTGGCCTTCAAGTAAAAACAGAAGGTTAGTAACCTCATTTTTTTTTGCAGGAATGATTTTATGGCCGTTTACTATTTTGTTCATCTCACTAATGAGATCGGCCAGAGATTGAGGATTGCTCATATAGGGCAGAGTATCAAGATATTTTTCAAGCTCATACATCTTCTTAAGGGTAAAGGGATCTTTAATATCTCCCCTTATTACTATTTGAACTGGGGTTGAACCGCCAAAGTTATCTTTAATCAGTCTTTCAGATTTCCTTATTTCAGAGTTTTTTGGAAAAAAGTCAGATATCTGTGTTTGAGTTTTAATGTTTGGGATAGCAAAAAGAGCAGCTACAAAAATAGAAAAGGTTACAATTACTATAATCTTTTTATGTTTTATTACCATACCGCTGATTATCACCATGAAATTTTTTAAAAAATGGTTTTTCCCCTCGGAAATTGCACTATGCTTTACCTTTAATATTGCGAGAACAGCAGGTAGAAAGGTAAGGGAGAGTATTACAGCAAAAAATACTCCGATGGCGGTAAATATTCCAAACTGACTTATCGCTGTGATATATGCTCCAAGGAAGGAGAGAAATCCTGCAATAGTTGTTAATGCTGTAAGAATAATAGGAACGCCGATGTTTTTTATTGTTTTTTGTATATCTATGAGTTTATTCTCCTCGGAAGTTATGTCTTCATAATATCTGGCGATAAAATGTATACTATATGCAGTTCCTAATCCGAGAAGTATAACAGGAATAATATTCGATACTATTGAAAGCTTAATCCCGAGATATCCCATTAATCCCATTGTCCACACTGTTGAAATAACAACTATCATAAGAGGGAGGAGAACACCCCTTATGTTTCTGAAACTCGCAAATAGAACGATAATAATTACCAGAATAACGATAGGAATAAGATTTCTGAGATCAATGGCAAGAAAGCGGCTCATCTCGTACTGCTCCATTGGATAGCCGCTGTAGTATAATTTGTAATTGCCTTTCATTTTCTCTGTTATCTTTTTTATTTCTTTTGCGACATCTATCTTGTTTGCATCCTGAGACAGTCTGCAGATAATCAATGTTGTTTTACCATCATTCGAAATGATTTTTCCCCTGTAAATTTCTTTCGACATAACATAATTTTTAAGATGTTCAAGACTCTCTTTATCCTTTGGGATATTTCCTTTATCTATAAGTTTTCCAACCTCAATTCCGTTACCTGTATCTTTAATATCAACCATATTTATTATACTTGTAGTACTTGAAATACCCTTAATCTGGGAGATCTTTTCGTCGAGGTGATTTATAAAGTTTAGCACAGGATAGGTAAAAACATCATCCGTTTTTAAGGCTATTAAAACCATTAAGTTGCCGCCGTATTCTTTGCCTACCCTGTTAAAAAGCACCATCGCAGGATCATCTGGTTTAAGATAGGATGTAATATCACTATTTATTTTTAGATATTTAATCCCATATCCAAGTAAAAAGGTTAATAGTACAACAATAACAACTATTAGTATCCTAAAATTTACAATCTTCTCAGGAAGGGTTTTCATTTTAATAGTCCTTTTAGAACAAAAATGTTTTAAGTTCGATTGAATTGTAAAAAAATATAGAAAATTATGGTTTATGCTTTAATATCCCATTAAAAAATACATCTATTATAACGTCGAGATGGTTTTCTACATTTAAATAAGTTTCATTCGTGATAAATTGATACTCAAATCCCTTAAATACAATAATAATTGTTTCAGCAATTAGTTCGGGGTCTTCAATATCGAAGATCTTTTTTTGGATTCCTTCATAGAATATTTCCTTTAAAATATTAAACTCAAACTCTCGAAACTCCTTCCTAATTTTCTCTGAGAATGAATACATCGAAAGATATTCATCGGTAAGGGTTGCATAGTAGTTTCGTAATTCTTTAAGATTTCTCATCCTGGTAATTGCATATGCTTTAAACTTATCCTTTGGGTTATCTGCTTCAGTTACTGCTCTTATCAGATTTTTTCTGAGAATGTCAGATTCCCTTTTAACTACTGTTAAAAATATCTCTTCCTTATTTTTGAAATAATGATATAACGTGGATTTGCCCATACGGATCTTCTTTGCTATTTCATCCATTGTGGATTTTTTCATACCAAATTTAGAAAATATCTTAGTAGCAGTTTCTATTATCTTTTCTTTTTTCGAGTTTGTTTTATCGTTCATAAAAATCGACCAAAAAAGTTTTACATTCGATTAACAAAATAATCTTTTTTAGCAGTATAGTCAACGCTATTAAAATTAATCTAATTCAATATAAATAGCTATTTATAAGAATTTTGTTGAAACTTTAATTAAGATTTTATCGGGAATTTTCATTGATATAGTTTCTGTCAAATCTTATATTACAATAGAATTATGAGTGTTTTTTTACTTTAGCATTAATGCGGTTTAATCTGGAAGTAATCAATAAGATTGCTATAAAAATGGGGTTTTGCTCTTTCAAGCAAAGTGCCTGATTATTTATCATATAGGGAATTACATATTTTTTGCTTAATGAATCAAGGTTCTTAATGAAAATAGGTCGTCGGAATTGACTCTTCACTTTGAAGATATATTGAGTTAAAAAAAGACTGATCAATGGAGGTGGAATTAAAAAATGGATAAAATAGTAGTAACAAGCAGAAGATTCTTTATGAAATTTCCAAAATTGGAATATTTTGAAAATAGGGCTAAAGAAATAGGAGCTACCATTGTCCCTGTTAGGGCAGAGGATGAAAAAACTTTGATGAATGAACTTAATGATGCTTCGGTGGTTGTTGTAATAGGAAGACAGATAGACAGAAGAATTATTGAGAGTATGAAAAAGGGCAAAATGATACTGGCAATGCAGGTTGGATATGACTGTGTCGATATCGAAGCCGCAACACAACATGGGATGGTGGTTAGCAATGTTCCAGTTTATTGTACGGATGAGGTTGCCAATCACGCCATAGCGCTTTTGTTAGCCGTCTCAAGAAAAATAAAGCTATTGATTAAAGAAACATCGCAGGCCAAATGGGATTACAATGTTGCAAAACCAATATACAATTTTAAAAATAGAGTTTTAGGCATTATTGGATTAGGCAGAATTGGAAGAGCTCTTGTACCCAAAGCTAAAGGATTCGGGATGAATGTCCAAGCCTACGATCCTTACCTGCATGACGACATATTTAATTTTCTTGAAGTTAAAAGAGTTTATGATCTGGATGATATTTTAAAAACCTCGGATTATCTCAGTATTCATGCTCCTCTAACCCATGAAACATTCAGAATGATTGATGAAAATGCCGTCGGAATGATGAAAAAGGATTCTGTTCTTATTAATACGGCAAGAAGCAGAATCGTTGACTATAACGCCATACTAAAAGCTATTAATGAGGGGAGACTGGCCGGTGCAGGCATAGATGTTATGGATGTTGAACCACCCGATAAGGACGATCCTATTCTTAATAATGATAGGATAATTGTTACCCCTCATATAGCATGGTATTCGGAGGAAAGCCTTAAAAATCTAATGGAATATTCAATGGATGAAATAGAAAGGGTTTTAAAAGGAAGAAGACCAAGGTGGATTTTAAATCCTGAGGTATTGTAAAAAAAGATTAGCTATATTTTTAAAAATGTAAATTGACATATCTACTAAAATGGGTGTATAATAAAATTTAATATAAATTATTTTATAAAATGGAGATTTTGGAAGAGTTTATTAATGGAAGATAAACCTCTAACTATTGTTGAACATTTAGATGAGCTTAAGAAAAGAGTTATATACTGCCTTATTGCTGTTGCCTTAGCATCTATTGGAGCCTATCTTTTTATAAATGATATACTACAGTTTGTTGTGAAGGTAGGACGAATAAAGAACTTAGTATTTATTAACCCTACGGAAGCTTTTTTTGTAATGATTAAGTTATCTCTCCTAGTAGGAATTGTTGCAGCAATGCCCTTCATTTTATATCAGATATGGATGTATGTTAGTGTTGCCCTTAAAAAGGAGGAACGAAAGTATTTGATATTTTTCGGTCCTGTATCATACATTCTTTTTTTAATCGGTGCAGCTTTTGCCTTTAGGGGTGTTCTACCATTAGGGATGAGGTTTTTACTATCATTTTCAAAAGAGAATATAAAACCGATGATAACCTTAAATGCCTATGTATCTTTTCTTGGAAAAATGATTGCTGCATTTGGGCTTATGTTTGAACTACCGTTGGTAGTTCTCTTTCTATCAAAAATAGGTATAGTAACACCTGAAATAATGAAGAAGGGTAGAAGGTATGCAATATTTGGTATATTTGTTATTGCAGCTATTCTAACACCTCCCGATGTGGTAAGCCAGGTAATGCTTGCTGTGCCGATGTTGTTGTTATATGAAATTAGTGTTTGGATTTCTGTAGTTGTTGCAAAGAAAAGGGAGAAAGAACTCGGCATGGAAGAACCTGTTCCCAGTAATGCTTAGTCTATATTTCAAACTTTAAATAAAAACATAAAGTTAAAGGATTGCAAGAATGGCAAAGAAAAAGGACCTATACTATGTAGAAATAACGGATATTATTGAACCGGAACAGGAGGATAAGGTTATTGAGGTTGTCAATTCTTATGTAAAAAAGGGTTATCAGGAGATGAAAGACTATTTTCAACAGACCGATACACTCCAGGTAAAGAAATTGAGCAAGGAGGATGCTGAAGGTATAGTATCAAAACTAGAAGGTATTGAGGTAATTACAAAGATATACTCTCATGAAGATAAGATAAAAGAAGCTCAATCAAATAAAATACGCTGTCCGAGATGTGGTTATGTACTTGAATATCCTGACTGGCGATGTCCAGAGTGTTACTATGAGTTTCCGGATTATGAATATGTTGATGATGATGATGATCTGGAATAGCCGGTTTCACTGCTGTTCCCAGGAAAATGTTCATTGTAGAAATCCACAAGTAGTTTTTTAATATCACTAACAAGAGGAAGTTTTAGGAGTTCATGTACCAGATTTTCAGCCTGTGAAATATCTATATTTCTTATGTATCTTTTGACTTCGGGAATCCTGTTAGCCTGCATACTAAGTTCTCTGATGCCTACCCCTAAAAAGAAGGGGGTATACAGGGGATCACCTGCTAGTTCACCACAAACTGCGCAGATTTTATCACTATTAACTGCCGCCTGAGCTGTTAAATATATAAGCTTTAAAACAGCTGGGTTTTCCGGGACATAATAAGATGCAACATTCTCGTTGGTTCTGTCAACAGCCAGGGTATATTGCACAAGATCATTTGTCCCAATGCTGAAAAAATCGCAATGCTTGATAATTGATTCTGAAGATAGAGCAGCTGAAGGTATTTCAACCATAATTCCAAGTTCTATATTTTGATTAAAGGAAATATTACGGTTCCGGAGCCGATGTTTTTCCTCTTCAATTATTTCTTTAACCTTTAATACCTCTTCCACACTCGATATCATTGGTATGAGAATCTTTACATTTCCGTAAGCACTTGCCCTTAAGATAGCCCTGATTTGTTCTCGAAATATATTTTGCTTGAAAAGCGAAAGTCTAATTGATCTTAAGCCAAGAAAAGGATTTTTCTCAAATTCGGGTAGTATATTTTGATATGGAAAAAGCTTATCCCCTCCGATGTCGAGGGTACGAATTATAACCGGTTTATCTTTAAATACTTTTACAAGGGTTTTATAAATTTCAAACTGTTCATTTTCAGGGATTAGTCTATTATGAATCATAAATGGCATTTCAGTGCGGAATAATCCAACTCCTTCAGCGCCATAGTGAAGCGCAATATCTGAACCTGGAACTATTTCAATATTTGCCTGGAGGGAAATTTTTACTTTATCCTTTGTAACAGGCGGGAGAGCTGATATTTTTTCAAGATTTTTTTTATAGGAAAAATACTTGTCCTGAATTTTTTTATATTCTTCAATTTGATTTTTTGAAGGATTTACCAATACGTATCCAACGTTACCATCAATGATCAAAAAATCATCATTTTCTATTTTTCTGGTGGCTTTTTTAACGTTTATTATTACTGGTATCTCAAGAGACTTAGCCAAAATTGTTGCATGTGATGTCTCACTTCCGAATTCTGAAACAATACCCTTGATCTTTTTTGTATCAATTTTGAATATTAATGATGGGATTAATTCTTTGATTACAAGAATTCCTTCTTTGCCTTCTAAAAAATCGGAATCGTCAAGATCTTTTAATTGCTTGATTATTCTCATCGAGATATCTTCAATATCTCTGCCTCTCTCTTTGAAATAGATATCATCAATACCCTTAAAATTATCCAGTACCTTTGTTAAACCATCCATTATGATCCATTCTGCATTCCTTTTCTTCTTTCTTATTTGTTCTGGAACATCTTCGGTAAAGAATGGATCTTCAGTTATCAAGATATGGCTTTGAATAATATCGGCTTCTCCAGTTCCGATTTCTTCTAGAAGCCTTTTTTTCTCCTCATTTAACTGTTCTTTCAGGGTTTCAATAGCCCTATCCAATCTCCCTATTTCGTTTTCTATATGTTCATCTTTGAGAAAATGTTTAGGGATTTGTAGTTTTTCAGGAGTATATACAAAGGCTTTATCAAAAGCTATTCCTTCTACAATACCATCACCTCTTAATACAACAGGTTTTCCCATTATAAATCACCAATTAGCAGTTTATTTTAATATTAACATATAAAATTAAAAACTGCAAAATGGAATTTTACCACTTCTCAATATTGAAAGAAATTATTTAAGTTTTTGATTAAGAATTCATAAGAGATATGCCAATTTTTATATTTGATTATTGATAAATATTAGTATATTAATATATTATAATATAAAAGAAAACTGATGGAGGATTGAAATGACAATTAAAACACAGGGAAAGATTGGTAACATAAATCTCAAAAATCGCATGATTATGGCTCCTGTAAAAACTGCGTTTGGAAATATAGGAGGTACGATTACGGATAAACAGATAAGGTTTTACGATCAAGTTTCCTCAGGTGGAATTTCTATGGTTATTCTTGAGCCTATTGCTGTCCAGAAAAATGGCCGCGAACATCCTAAACAAATGTGCCTTGATAACGAATGTATTGATGGAATTACCCGGGTCATTGATGTTATTCATAAAAATGGGTCTTTGGTCTGTGCTCATTTTAATCATGCCGGAAGAGCCGCAAATCCAAAGTTAACTCCCAATATTGTATCCTCATCTGAATCTATATGCCCATCCACTGGTGCAAAATCAAACTCGCTTAATAAATCTGAGATTGATGATATTATTAAATCATTCGGAGAAAAGGTAAAAATAGCATCTGGAGTAGGATTTGATGCTGTTGAGATACAGTTTGGGCATGGGTATCTTGTTTCCCAGTTTATTTCCGAGAGGATCAATAAAAGAACAGATGATTATGGAGGATCGCCGGAGAATCGAATGAGGTTTGGACTCAGGATTGCAGAGGTGGTTTTAGAAAACAAGGGAAAAATGAGTGTTATAGCGCGAATATCGGGTAGCGAGTTTGTAGATGGTGGTTTGAATCCTGATAATCAGTTTGAGTTTTTAAATAAGTTAATTGATATGGGAATTGATGCAATTCATGTAGGGTGGGGTAATGCATGTGATAATCCAGCATGGTACTACAACCATATGTCACTGCCCCAGGATATTCAATTTGATCTTTTAAAGAAGGTGAGGCAAAATATCAAAACTCCTTTAATTGTTGTGGGTAGAATGTCACAAATTGAAAATGTTAACAGGATTTTCAATGAAAATCTTGCTGATTTTGTATCAATGGGTAGGCAGATGGTTATAGATCCTGAATACCCAAATAAAATTATGAATGATAGGATTGAGGATATAAAGTTTTGTGGTGCCTGTTTGCAGGGATGTCTTGTAAATGTAAAAAATGGTACAGGTATTGGATGTGTAGTTAATCCATTCGTTGCAGAGCCTCCTATAGAGAAAGCTGAAATTAGTAAAAAGGCAATAGTCATTGGAGGAGGTCCTGCTGGTTTAATATCTTCCATCGTATTAAGAAAAAGAGGACATAATGTAAAATTATATGAAAAAGAAAAGACGCTTGGAGGGCAATTTTATCTTGCTTCAATTCCTAATCCCAAAAAAATGATGTTAAAACCACTTCTGGGATTGATCCGTGAGGCGGAAATAAGCGGAGTTGATATTAACACTGGAATAAACGTTTTGAAAGAAAAACTTAAGGAAGAAAATCCAGATATAGTTGTTGTAGCAACAGGAGCAATGCCGAACTTTATTAAATTCAAAGGTATAGAAAACCAATGGCATATATCAGGAAATGAAGCTCTCATCAGAAATGATATTAAAGACAAAAGAGTTTTGGTAGTTGGTGGTGGTATGATTGGCCTTGAAGTTGCGGAGAAGCTATGTGAAGATGACAACGACGTTACTCTGGTTGAAATTCTACCAGAATTAGCTTCTGATATGGAGCCAATAACAAAGAAATTAATTTTAAAGCATCTTGAAAAAATGAAGTTTAATTATATGGTTAAAACAGCTATTCAGGAGTTTAGAGAAGATGGTGTGATAGTTAAAGCGAATAATGATAAAATCAAAAATTTAGGTAGATATGACGTTGTTGTATTTGCAGTGGGAACTCATCCTGAAAATGAACTATACGAAGAGATAAAAAATGATTTTAAAGAAGTAGTGCTGGTAGGCGATGCATCCAGGCCTTCGAATGCTTACACAGTAACAAAAATGGCATATGAAATGACAAAAAAATTGTAGATTAAAAAGTTTGCCTGTAAGCTATTTGATGTGAATAAAGAGTAATATCCACAAAAAAATATATTTGCAAGAGCAGAGGGACGTGGCAAGGTCTTCTATATTTTTGCTAGTAAAATGAGTTT
>Ga0164318_10006368_pt1 | contig 11431 bp, 9 predicted proteins | sample GuaBasSedimGuay9_FD_113734 | JGI IMG/M metagenome (GOLD analysis project Ga0164318, IMG submission 113734) | Subseafloor sediment microbial communities from Guaymas Basin, Gulf of California, Mexico - Guay9, Core 4571-4, 0-3 cm | ecosystem: Environmental > Aquatic > Marine > Hydrothermal vents >... | reverse complement strand
TATACCACTCATCATTATTAACACTTTGTCCATTATAATCAAAATTCAGATCTGCAGACTGTAATCCTAAATAGTTTTGACTATACTCATCCAAACCTATAATTGGCCCTTGAACACTACCAATAAACATATGATCTATTGTTTCTAATTGGAATGCTCTTTTTGTATAAATAATAATATCATTGATCGTAATAAAGATTTCACCAAAGATCTTCATAAAGTTTTGCTGGTAATCAGCATTGGTTGCCTTAAGTCCCTCAGTCTCTAGAATAGAAAAAAACTCTTTCTCATCAACTTGCTCACCCACTATTTCACAATATTTTTCATACATTTGATCTAAAGAAAACTCTATAGATTTAGAATAAAGATATTCTCCGTTTTTATAAAATGTTACAAATGCATCTTGCTGAGTAAAATACATAAAACAATGTGTTCCACTGTCATTCAATATCTCTTTTTTATATAAAGTTTTATAAAGTAATGGTGCAGGTATGATAAGGTCAATATATTTAGTCTCTTGCTTGATAGGCAGATAGAGTTTATCTAAAACTTCCGGTTCAGCAACAAAGAGGTGGAATTCTCTCTCTTCTCCCCCGTTTTCAACTTCAGTCGAAGAGATAATATAATCACTGGCCTGATCTAGACCTAGTTCTTCATATGCTTTTATTTCAAGAATATCTGCAATATCTTCTTGTGGAATACTGCGACTTAACTGTATCGTAGTACTAATCATGTCTTTATTGCTTACATATGAAGTAATAAAATTTGAAGTGTTGTAGCTGAGTTTATTTAAAATTTGAAACGAGTCATTCTTAAATATATAGTTTTGATCAGTATAAGCATTAAGTGTAACTATATTTTTTATAGCCGACTTTGATTCTTTTGACGAACTTTTTTTCCAAAACATTCTAAACTTCCTTGTTTGTTAAACAATTATATATGTTATAATATTAAAACTATCTTACATAACATAATTTTTTTATAAAGTATTAAATATTTTTATCATGAACGCACCTATGGAAGGTAAAATGGAGATTTGGCAACCTGGCGATCTCAATCACTGAGACCCATGGCTTTCCGACCTTGCTTCGCAACAAGTGTGGCACAACAATATATAAATAATTTTAAATGCTATACTATTTAACATTATATCGAGCTTACAATTTTATGATTAAATCAACACTAAAGCACTTTTTTAAATGATATATCCAAACTCCTCCAAACTTTCTCTATTTTTACTCCACCCCTTTTTGACAGAAACATGCAGATCTAAAAATATTTTTTTACCTGCAAAAAACTCCATTTGTTCACGTGCAAGTTTTCCTACACGTTTAATACCTACCCCTTTTTGTCCAACGATCATACCCTTTTGTGTCTCTTTTTCTACAACGATGGTTGCATACACTTTATCCAAGGTATCACTCTCCTCGATCTTTTCTATCGTTACATCACTTTCATACGGTATCTCATCACTTAAGTTCTCAAAAATAGACTCACGTATAAGTTCTTTATATATATCTCGTATATTCTCTGTGGTAAGGATCTCTGTATCATAAAGAAATGGTGAATATGGCAGATGTTTAGCTATCTCATCAAGCAGTTGCTTTTTCCCTACCTTTTTATTGACAGAGAAAGGAATGATCGCTTCAAAATACTCTTGATACTTTTGGTATTCTCCAAGTTTAGCCAGGATATCACCCTGCTTCACATGGTCTATCTTTGTCAATATCACGATATGCTTTACACCTTTTGCCTGTGCAAGTGCTAAAAACTTCTCATACTCTGTTAGTTTATCCGTGACCGGTGCTAAAAAAACAATAAGGTCACTGTCACCCATAGCTTTCAGTGCCTCATCCAACATAAACTTGTTAAGCAGTCTCTCTTTTTGATGAATACCGGGAGTATCTACAAAAATAATTTGTGCATTCTCATGCATCACAATGATATTCATACGCTTTCGTGTTGCTTGAGCTTTTTTTGACACCATGGCCAGTTTCTCACCTACAACATAGTTCAGCAATGTACTCTTTCCTGCATTAGGTCGCCCTACCACTGCTACAAATCCTGCTTTTGTTCCTACACTCTCATCAAACATTTCATTCCTTACAATATATATCTTGTGGTATCTTCATCTTCAACCACTTTGCTTATCTTCTCTTCTATAAGTGCTTTATCTATATTTATTCTCTCACCTGAATATTCATCTGCTAAGAAACTGATATCTTCCAATATTTTCTCCATTACTGTATGGAGACGTCTAGCACCAATGTCTTCCGTCTTTTCATTTGCAAGAAGTGAATAGTGAGCAATAGCATGTAATGCTTCTTCATCAAATATTAACTCAACTCCTTCAACATTCATCAAAGCTTGATACTGTTTGATGAGTGAGTTATTTGGTTCTGTCAATATACGATATAGTGTCTCTTCATCTAAACTGTCAAGTTCTACACGCAAAGGAAAACGACCCTGAAGTTCAGGCATAAGGTCACTAGGTTTACTTATGTGAAATGCACCTGCAGCAATAAAAAGGATATGGTCTGTTTTTACCTGACCTAGTTTTGTATTCACAGTAGATCCTTCTACGATAGGAAGCAAGTCTCTCTGCACACCTTCTTTACTTGGATCTTGCCTGCTTTGCGAGTTAGAAGATACGGCGATCTTATCTATCTCATCAAGAAAAACGATACCACCCTTTTCTACTTTTTCAAGTGCTAAAGCTTTGAGCTGTTCCTCATCAAGTAATACTTCACTCGCCTCTTGGGCTAAAATTTTCTTAGCATCTGCTACACTTACCTCTTTTTCAGGACCTTTTTTACCCATACCACCTAAAACTTTAATGATAGACTCTTGTACTTGTATCATCTGGGGAGGAAGTCCCTCTTCTGGCATCGTAGGATTGTTTGGCATCTCTACTTTGATCATAAGATGATCGAGCTCTCCTTTGACAAATTTCTCTTGCATGCGTGCAAACGATGCTTCATACTCCGCTTGTTTTTGTTCACTCGCACCGGCAGGAAGGGGAGGAAGAAGTTTTTCTATAATTTTATTTTCAATATAATTTTCTATCTTCTCTTGATTCTTTTCATTTTCACTTTTACGTACGATACCCATAGAAGCAGTTGCAAGATCACGGATCATAGATTCCACATCACGCCCGACAAATCCTACTTCTGTATATTTACTGGCTTCTACTTTGATGAAAGGCAGGTTCATCATGGTAGCAAGTCGTCTGGCAATCTCAGTTTTACCTACCCCTGTGCTACCTATCATAAGTATATTTTTAGGTACTACATCATGTTGCATCTCTGGGCTGAGCTGCATACGTCTATAACGATTTCTAAGTGCTACTGCAATGGTCTTTTTCGCATCATTTTGCCCAATGACATATTTGTCAAGGTAAGAGACTATCTCTTTTGGTGTTAAATTTTCCAAAGATGATTCCTTATAGTTCTAATATTTTAATATTTTTATTCGTATAGATACAAAGATCACCTGCCACCTCAAGCGATTCCTGTACCAGTTCTTTAGGATCAAGTGTAGTGTGTTTATCTAATGCACGTGCTGCAGAGATGGCATAATTACCGCCAGATCCGATCGCTGCTATCTTCCCGTCTTGCGGTTCAACCACATCACCGGTACCCGAAAGTATAAAGATATGCTCTCTATTCAGTACTATCATCATTGCCTCAAGCTGACGCAGATGTTTATCTTTTCTCCACATTTTAGAAAACCCGATAACTGACTTAAAAAGGTCTCCCTTTTTCTCAGCCAATATCCCTTCAAACATATCAAAAAGGTTGAACGCATCGGCTGTACTTCCGGCAAAACCTGCTAAGACTTTTCCCTCATGCAAAGTACGGATTTTCGTTGCGTTACTTTTAAGTACAGTATCACCAAAGGTTACTTGTCCGTCACCGCCGATAACAGCTTTGTCTTCACCTTTGTAGCCCAGTATCGTAGTAGCGTCAAACATGACTATACACCTACTACTTCTACTTTAAGTGCCGCATGGATACCATGACCAAGTTTTGCATCAACTTCATGTATACCTGTTGACTTCAATGCTTTTTTAAGGTTGATGTGTTTCTTATCTAACTCAATATTAAGTTGCTCTTCTATTGCTTTGGAGATATCAGCATTGCCTACGGAACCCTGTATGCCTACAGGTGCTGTAGGTTTTTCTATCCTAACTGTTGCAGCTTCAAGTGTGATCTTCTCTGCTTCAAGTCTGGTTAATTCATCTTTAAGATTACGAGCCATCTCTTCCTGCTCAGCCTTCCAGTTCTCTACTACTTCAGGTGTAGCCAATTTTGCCAACCCTTTACCGATAAGAAAGTTTTGTCCATATCCATCTTTTACTTCTTTGATCTCACCTGCTTTTCCAAGTGTTTTTACATCTTTTATCAATAATACTTTCATTCTATGTCCTTGTTGGATTTATAATTGGTATTATTTTAACAAAACTTTACTAGACATCTGTTAAAATCAACTACATGTTTCACCTGAAGTACACAATAAAATATAATAATTGCTTATTATATTATCAAGGTTGTCAATGAAGTATCTACTATTTTTGCTAAGTATTGCACTCTTTACCTTTCAAGGATGCAGTACTAAACAAGCTACACCCTACTTAGAAAATCCACAAGTAAATGCTCCCAAAACAACTGCAGTATCTTCCCAAAACAGTATCAACAATGATCAAAAAACAGAAGAGGATATAGAAGATTTCGAAGCAGAATTTGAAGCAGAAGAAAGAAGTGATATAAGTGACCCTTTAAGCACTTATAATAGAACAATGACCTCTTTTAACGATAAAGTGATCATCTATGCATTAAATCCTGTATCTGAAGCCTATTCATATGTAGTGCCTCGACCTTTTCGTTTAGGTGTATCCAATTTTATTCATAATATAAATTTTCCTATTCGTCTGGTCAATAACCTCTTGCAACTAAAATTCCAAAACAGTTCTGATGAAATAGAAAGATTTATTATCAACACTACTGTAGGTTTAGGGGGACTTATGGATCCTGCAAAAAATCATATGAAAACACCGATACTACCACATAATGAAGATTTTGGTCAAACCTTGGGTCACTATGGCATAGGTTCCGGTTTCCATATTGTTTTACCATTCTTTGGGCCATCTAACGTAAGAGATACAATAGGAATCACCGTAGATGGATATCTCTCTCCTCTTGTCAATGTAAGAGGCTTGGAATACTATAAAATACCTGATAATCTTGGTCAATCTATTGCCATTGTTACTCTTCATTTTATCAACAAAAATTCTCTACATTTAGGAGAATATGAAAGCCTTAAAAAAGATGCCATAGATCTATATCCATTTTTAAGAGATATCTATGAACAAAAAAGAATTTCTGATATTGCAGAATAACTCATAATAAGAGGAAAAATATGTTAAAAAAAATACTATTGATACTGCTTCTATCTAGCATATCTAGCCATGCGATAAAAGAACAAAACATTCAAAAAGTGATGGATACAAAAGTAAGAAAAGTCTTACTTATATTAAAAGATAAAACCTTGTCACAAAAACAGAAAGAACAAAAAAGTATTCATGTTATCGATGATGTCTTTGACTACCGCATAATGGCAAGGATAAGCCTGGGAAAGAGATGGAAATCTCTTACAAAAAACGAAAAAACACAATTTATTCACGTCTTTGAAAAAAAAATAAAACATTCATATCTAGATAAACTAAGACTCTATAATAATCAAAAAGTGATTCTTAAAGATGTAAAAAAAATCAAACATAACCGAATCACTTTAGAAACTACAATTATAGGTCATGACGGAACTTATAAAGTTATCTATCTATTTTACAAGAAAAAGAATAAAAATCAATGGTTTATTTATGATGTCAATTTAGTAGGGGTAAGCATTATTCAGACCTATAGAAAACAGTTTTCTGAATTCTTGAAAACAAAATCATTTAAACAACTATTGAGAGAACTCTAAAGTTGTTCATGCCTGATCTTTGTCCCTTACATTAAAGGAAATAACATATGCTTTATACGCTTTATCAAAAAATTATATTGAAATATCCTTTAACTGTTTTAGCTCTACTTATCATCAGCATACTCTCTTTTGGTACTTTCGCTACAAAGTTAGAGATTGATGCTTCTGCGGAGACACTGCTGCTGGATGATGATAAAGACTTGGCATTTACAAGAACTGTAGCAAAACGATTTGAAACCAGCGATGTTCTTATTCTTGCCTATAAACCAAAACATGATCTGCTTTCAAAAGAGAGTATTGAAACCTTAACACATCTCAGTGATGATCTAGAAAAATTACCAGGTGTTGAATCTGTAGATTCACTTATCAATGTACCATTGTTTTTTTCACCTATAAGAGAAATGGATGACTTGATCAATGAAACAAGAACACTTAAAAGTGCTGATATCAATCAATCTCTGGTTAAACAAGAATTTTTAACCAGTCCTTTATATAAAGACAGACTTGTCAATAAAGATTTTACGATATCTTCTATCATCATCCATTTATATGATAATCCAGAATATTTCATGCTTTTAGAAAAAAGAAATCTTTTACTCAACAAACAAAAAGTCTCTTCTCTTACAAAGGAAGAGAAACAGGCACTTCAAGATGTAAATAGTGCGTTTAAAAAATATAGAGACAACCAACGTATTCTTGACAATAACAACATCAAAGAGATTCGCTCTCTTATCTCAAAATATCAAGATGATGCTACATTTTTTTTAGGTGGTGTTCAAATGATTTCCAACGATATTGTTGGATTTGTTAAAAGTGATCTACGCATTTATGGAAGTGCTCTTATACTCCTGATTATTCTTGTTTTAGGTATTGTTTTCAAAAAACCAAGATGGATTGTGCTGCCTATCCTTATTTGTGCTCTGTCCGTCATCGCTATTACGAGTAGCTTAGGATTTTTCGGATGGGAAATTACTGTGATTTCTTCAAACTTCATTGCCTTGCAGCTTATTATTACAATTTCCATCGTTCTACACCTTATTGTAAGATATGAAGAACTTTTAACACTCTACCCACGTGCTTCATCCAAAAGACTTATATTACTCACCATACTTACAAAAGCGACACCTACTTTCTTTGCTATTCTCACTACTGTTGCAGGATTTTCCTCACTTCTCTATTCACATATACATCCCGTGATCAATCTAGGCTGGATGATGAGTGCAGGGATCACAATGTCACTTATCATTTCGTTTATTGTCTTCCCTACTGTACTTATGTTGCTTAAGAAAACACCTCCTATAAAGCAAAAAAAGTCTATTGCTTTTATACCTTCTCTGACTGCCAGAATTGTATTACATGATAAAAAAGCTATTTTTATCATCACCTTTCTTGCTATTGTATTTAGTGTGACAGGAGCTGGACAGCTCATTGTTGAAAATAGTTTCATTAACTACTTTAAAAAAGATACAGACATCTATAAGGGCATGAAAATTATAGACCAGGAGCTGGGAGGCACAACCCCCTTAGATGTAATACTCACCTTTTCAGATGAAAACATCACATTATCAGCTATCACTGCAACACAAGATGATGCAGATGAAGAAGCAGATTCATTTGAAGATGAGTTTAATGCAGTAGAAAATCAAGAGCAATACTGGTTTACAGATGAAAAGATCAAAATCATAAAGAAAGTTCATGACTATTTAACTCAGATAGAACAGATAGGAGAAGTGCAATCTTTTGCCACTCTTCTTGATACTGGAAAAATACTTAATGAGAACAAAGATTTAGACAGTATAGACCTCGCTCTGATCTATCAAAAGCTACCTCAAAAATATAGAGATATTATACTTTCGCCTTATGTCAATATTGAACATAACCAGCTAAGGTTTTCCACACGTATTGTAGATTCAAATGAAGCATTACGCAGGGATGCTTTGCTAAAAAAAATTACTGCTGATTTAAAACATATGATAGATCCCAATGTTGCGACTGTGCAGTTATCAAATCTCATGGTACTTTACAACAACATGTTGCAATCCTTGTTCCATTCTCAGATTACGATGCTCGGCCTTGTACTGCTCATCGTCTTCCTCGTGTTTCTTATACTTTTCAGGTCTCTAAAACTAACACTTATTGCTTTAATTGTCAATATTATTCCTATAGGTATGGTCTTTGGATTTATGGGATGGCTACACATTCCTCTTGACATTATGACTATCACTATTGCAGCCATAGCTATGGGTATAGGCATAGATGACACCATACACTATATTCACAGATTTAAAGTTGAATTTGCAAAAGATAATCGTTACTACTTTAGCATGCACAGAACAAACAACAGTATTGGAAATGCTATGTACTTCACTACACTTGTTATCATGATTGGTTTTTCTATCTTAACGCTGTCAAACCTGATTCCAACCATTTATTTTGGATTACTTACTATGTTAGTCATGGTCGCTGCTCTTATATCTGACCTCATACTTTTACCAAAACTTTTACTGTTGTTGAAGCCATTCAAAAAATATGCTACAATCAAAAAAATAAAATAACGGATAAATAACATATGTTTCAAGAATTTAAAATAAACAATTTAGACCAATTTCCACAAGAACTGGAAAAACTTTTAAACCAACAACGTGCACTAATTAACGATATAACACATAATAGTGATACAAGCTATGAAAAAGTACTCAAACCTCTTCAAGACCTTGATGAAGAGCTGGGACTTTTCTTTACACCGCTTTCTCATCTCAACTCTGTGATGAACTCTGAAGAGACACAAAAAGCCTATGAAGAATCTATTCCTTTGCTTTCCAAGTTCAGCTCAGAAATGGCACAAAATGAAGCACTATTTAAAAAAATAGAACAGATCAAAGCAACAGACGATGAAGCCAAAACTGTTGTAGAACATGAAATTAGAGATTTTGTACTCTCTGGGGTAAAACTATCTGAAGAGAAGAAAAAAAGAATGGAAGAGATATCGTTGAGCCTCTCTGAGCTCTCTAATCAGTTTTCTCAAAACCTTCTTGATGCTACCAATGCCTTTGAACTTATCATTGAAGACGAAAAAGATGTAGAGGGAATGCCTCAGTCTGATATCGATGCAGCCAAAGAAGAAGTAGAGGGTAAAACCGTTTATAAGTTTACTTTGCAGATTCCTTCTTACCTTGCCTATATGACTTACGGACCAAACCGTGAATACAGAAAAATACTCTCAAAAGCATACAGCACCAGAGCACCTGAAAATGCTGAAGTGATAGACCAGATCCTTGCACTCAAACAAGAGAAAGCAAAACTACTTGAGTTTGAGTCTTATGCACACTATGCGCTAGAAACAAGAGATGCAAGCAAAGAAGAAGAGGTTATCTCTTTTCTGGAAGCTTTGGCTAATGCTGCTTTGCCTCAAGCAAAAAATGAACTTGAAGAACTCAAAGCATATGCAAAAAGAGTGGATGGCATAGAAGATCTGGCAGGCTATGATCTAGGCTACTACTCTGAGAAACTCAAAAAAGAAAAATTTGACTTTGATGATACAATGACAAAACCCTACTTTGAACAAAGTAAAGTACTCGAAGGTCTTCTTGACATAGTCTCTGAACTCTTTGGAGTAACATTCAAACCTGCTGATGTTCCTACCTGGCACGCATGCGTGAAGCCGTTTGATATCTTTGAGGGAGATGAACTGAGTGGTCGCATCTACTTTGACCTTGAAGCTCGCAAAGAGAAACGCGGTGGTGCATGGATGAATGACTGGGAGACCCATTATGTAGACAGCAAAGGAGAGAAACACCTGGCTTCTGCATTCATCGTCTGTAACTTCTCTCCAACGACTAAAGAGAACCCTTCCCTCCTCAGACATGATGATGTAGTAACACTGTTTCATGAGATGGGGCATGCCATACACCATCTCTTTGGAAAATGTAAAGAGCGTTCAGTCTCCGGCATCAACGGTGTCGCATGGGATGTAGTTGAATTCCCTTCACAGTTTTTAGAGAACTTTGCCTATGAAGCAGCCATACTTAAACGTTTTGGTTTTCACCATGAAACGGGAGAACCTATTTCAGAGGAACTCATGGCAAAGATCAAAGAGACAAAAAACTACCAGGCAGCATTAGGCATCCTGCGACAAGTGGAGTTTTCACTCTTTGACTTTAAGCTCCATCAAAAACTTTACCAGGAAGAAGAAGTACAAAACCTTCTTGATGCTATACGTGAAAAAACTGCCTTACTCAAATCACCAGACTACAACAAATTCCAACATGGCTTCGCACATATCTTTGCAGGAGGGTATGCTGCAGGATACTACTCTTACAAATGGGCTGAAGTACTCTCTGCAGATGCTTTTTTCTCTTGTCTTGATGATGATTCAGGATTTGACACAAAGAGTGCAAAAGGGTATAAAGAGTGTATACTGGCACATGGTGGAGCCAAAGAGATGAGCGATCTCTACCAAGAGTGGCTTGGACGCAAAGCAGATGTAAAGAGTCTTATAGAGCTTTATGAAATAGGTTAATTATCAAGGAGAAAAGATGAGAGAATACCGTACTCTAGCACTAACTGTCATCGCTATCTTCATCGTTATATTAGTAGGTGCTTTCTTCAGCCCTACCTTTCAAGAACAAAAAACCTACCTTGAACTCTTTTTTCTTTTTGGTGCCCTGCTCTTTATCTTTTCTATCTTAGTGATCTTTGCTGCCATTGGCTTCTCTTCTTTTTCTCTTTATCTTTCAGTGTTTCTTGCGGCAGTGATGGGGATGTATGGTGTAGAAGGTGCTTTACTTGTCACAGGTATGACTTACTTTTTCTGGGGTTCTATCTTCGCAATGGAAGTACTTCTTTTTTACAATCATGTCAAAAGTGCAAAAGAGTGGTTTATCGCACGCTATACGTTTAAAACATTTAAAAATGAGTATTATGCTTTTTATCCGATGATGGGGATGCTCTATATTCTTTTAGAGTTTATACCACATTTCTTATATAGAGAGAAATTGTTGAAATTCTCTCCTTCAAGGGTATTGAAGGAGATGGAGGAGATATTGAAACCGGAATAGTTTTTCCTCGTTACTACGATGTCCGTGGTCACAAGGAAAGAGATTTAAAAATTATTTGTTATCTTTGTCTTTATTTCCAAACCCGAAGAAACGTTTAATACGCTCACAGATAGTCACAGAACCAGTCTCGATGCGACATACTTCCACCTCATCATAACTACCGATTAGAGACTTGATACGCTCAGGCTGTTTTTTACCCTCAATGATAAATCTAAGTGCATTAAGTCTGATGAACCCTTCTGCATCTTTTTGATCATATACATCATCTGCTTCAAATGTTGAGTGCTCTTCAGAGTAAAGAGAAAGATCTGATCTTCTACCAACAACAGTTACATTCCCTTTATAAAGCTTCAACTTTACATCACCCTGTACATGCTCCTGTGTTGTATCTA
>Ga0164318_10006367_pt1 | contig 11431 bp, 7 predicted proteins | sample GuaBasSedimGuay9_FD_113734 | JGI IMG/M metagenome (GOLD analysis project Ga0164318, IMG submission 113734) | Subseafloor sediment microbial communities from Guaymas Basin, Gulf of California, Mexico - Guay9, Core 4571-4, 0-3 cm | ecosystem: Environmental > Aquatic > Marine > Hydrothermal vents >... | reverse complement strand
CTAGAAGGCTATAACTGGCAAGACAGTAACTTTTTAAAAAGCCGTGATTTTAAAAAACCATATGAATCACAAATGTCGATTTATGAAGTTCACTTAGGAACATGGATGACAAAACCAAATGGCAGTTTTCATAAATATAACGAATTAGTTGATTTACTAATTCCATATTTACTTGAAAATGGCTTTACACATGTGGAATTAATGCCAATAGTAGAACATCCTTTAGATCAATCATGGGGATATCAAGGAACTGGTTATTATAGCGCAACATCGCGTTATGGAGTTCCAAAAGACTTAATGTATTTTGTTGATCAATGTCATCAAAACAACATTAGTGTTATTTTAGATTGGGTTCCAGGACATATTTGTAAAGATAGTCATGGCTTATACATGTTTGATGGTGAGCCGCTTTATGAATACGAAGAAGAATGGAAAAGGGAAAATGTTGTTTGGGGAACTGCTAACCTTGATTTAGGAAAAGGAGAAGTCCAAAGTTTCTTAATTTCTAATGCCCTTTTTTGGATGAAATATTTCCACGTTGATGGCTTTAGAATCGATGCAGTATCAAATATTATTTATTATTTAGGAGATAGTAATAATGGTCAAAATGATGGTGCTATTGCGTTTTTAAGAAATTTAAGCACAAAAGTTTTTGAAGCGTTTAATTACGCGTTATTAATCGCAGAAGATTCGACAGCCTACCCTAAAGTAACTCATCCAGTAAGTCATGGTGGCCTTGGCTTTAACTATAAATGGAATATGGGATGGATGAACGACACTTTAAAATATTTTGAAAAAGATCCGATTTACCGAAAATATCATCACGACGAAATTACCTTTGGTTTAACATACGCTTTTAGTGAAAACTATGTTTTACCACTTTCTCATGATGAGGTTGTTCATGGAAAACATTCATTAGTCGATAAAATGCCAGGTGATTATTGGCAAAAGTTTGCCAATTATCGCGCTTTAATGGGACTCTTTTTCACTCATCCAGGAAAGACATTGCTTTTCATGGGAGGAGAATTTGCCCAAATGCATGAATGGAAAGATGCTGAAGAGTTAGATTGGAATCTTCTTGAATATCCAATTCATCGCGGAGCACATCAGTTTGTTAAAGAGATGAATATGGTTGTTAAAAACAACAAAGCTCTTTATGAATTAGACCATCAAGCAGAAGGCTTTACTTGGATTGATTCAGCTAATTCTAACCATTCAATTTTTTCATATATTAGATCCGCTAAAGATAAAAATGATTTTGTGATTGTCATTTTAAATCTTACTCCTCTTGTCCATCATAATTTCTTAGTAGGTGTTCCAAAAAAAGGAAAATATTATGAACTTATTAATAGTGATTATTTAAGCTATGGTGGGTCTGATTTATATAATGGTGAAGATCTTTTTACTAAAGATATTAGTTGTAATAATTACGCTCAATCACTAGAAATTATCTTGAGCCCTTTATCCATAACTATTTTGAAATGTGGTGATTAAATGAAAAAACGGATTGTCGCAATGGTCTTAGTTGGTGGAAGAGGAACAAGACTTGGAAAGATTACAAAATCAACTGCGAAACCCGCAGTTACTTTTGGCGGGAAATACCGGCTTGTTGATTTTGTTTTAAGTAATCTATCTAATTCAGGAATTTCTACAATTGGGTTAATAACACAATACGAACCATACGAGTTACTTAGTTATATTGAACATGGTAGTACTTGGGATTTAGATGTTACTGAAGGAGGAATTTCTTTTTTAACTCCTTATACCTCTATGGAAGGACAAAACTGGCAAAAAGGAACAGCTCACGCTATCAATCAACACTTTAGATATATTGAGCAGTTTGATCCAGAATACGTTTTGATTTTAGCGGGGGATCATGTTTACAAAATGGATTATAATCCTTTAATTAAGCAACATATAAAAACAAACGCAGATATTACGATTTCAACCTTTGATGTTTCAAGTGAAGCAAGTCGTTTTGGGATTCTTGAAATGGACGAAAATCAAAAAATTATTGGTTTTGAAGAAAAACCAATAAAGCCAAAATCTTCTAAAGCTTCAATGGGAATTTATGTTTTTAATAAAAAAGTTTTAAAAGCCTTACTCGACTTTAGCGATGATGGTAAATTTGATTTTGGAAAAGATATTATCCCGCTAGGCTTAAAGAAAAAATTAAATGTTTATGGCTATGAATTTAAAGGGTATTTTAAAGATGTTGGAACAATTAAAAGCTTATATGAAACTAATATGGATTTAATTGATAATCCGCAATATTTAAAAATTAACGAATATGCTACTTTTCCTGTTTTTACAAAATCAGTAAATTTACCACCACACCACATTGTTGAAAGCACGAAAATTGTTAAATCAATGATTAGTGACGGGTGTTTAATTTGTGGTGATATTATTCATTCAATTATCAGTAGTGGAGTAGTTATTAAGGCAGGATCAGTTATTAAAGATACAATCATTCACCAAAATGTGAATGTTTTGGAAAACTGTTATCTTGAAAAGGTTATTGTTGTTAAAGATACAGTTATTAAAGCCAATACAACTTTAAAATTTAAAGAAGTCACAGTTATTGATAATGATTTCTTCAAAGAAGTAGGTGAAAACAATGAATAGTAATTTATTTGTTATTGTTGATGCTACTTTTAAAGATAACCTAGAACAGTTAACCCTGCATCGCATGCCTGGTGCTTTACCATTTGCGGGGAAATACCGCTTAATTGATTTTACGTTATCAAACCTTAAAAATTCGCAAATTACCAACGTTGCGATTTTTCCCTATGGAAACTACCGTTCTTTACAAGACCACGTTGGAAGTGGAAAACGTTGGGATTTAGATCGAAGACGAGATGGGTTATTCATTTTACCGCCTAAGAACTTGTATATCGCTCCAGAAGAGATGATTACTTTCCAAAGGATGTATGAACACATTGAGTTCTTTAAACGCTCTAGTCAAGATTATGCGGTAATTACTAGTGCTAACTTAGTATGGAACATTGATTTCCATCAATGTTTAGCTTTCCATTTAGAAAATGAAGCAGATATTACCGAAATAATGTATAAAAATATTCGCTTAAAAACTTTTATTATTTCAAAAAAACTTTTAATAGAATATATTATGACCTATGATTCTTTAGAATATCGAACAATGAATGAACTAGTTGAAAAAGCGCTAAATTTAAAAGTAGTAATTTATAAACATTTAAATTACACAAGAACGATAAATGATACTTTTAATTATTTAAAATCAAATTTAGATATCCTTAGATTTGATATTGGAAGCACGATATTTACACCAGATAGACCGATTTATTCAAAAGAAAAAACTAGTCCTCCAGCCCGTTACTTAAAAAAAGCTCATATTAGTAATTCAATGGTTTCAAGTGGTTGTATTATTAATGGGACAGTAATTAATAGTGTTATCGGGCGGGATGTAATTGTTAAAGAAGGAGCCCAAATAAAAAACAGTTTTATTATGAGTAATGCCGTTATTGAAGAAGATGCCTTTATTAACTATACAATTTTAGATAAACAAACAATTGTTAAAAAGGATACGCATATTGAAGGAACCCTTCAAAATCCTTATGTAACTCAAAAAGAACAAATTGTTTCTAGCTTTAAAGATTTAAGAATTTTACTTGTTGCTAGCGAAAGTTATCCGTTTATTAAAACGGGTGGGCTTGCAGATGTGATTGGTTCATTATCAAGAAACCTTGCTAAACAAGGAGTGGATGTTACGGTTATATTACCGCTTTATAAAAAGATCAGAGATACTTTCTTTGAAAGTTTAAAATATCAGTTTTCAAAAACTGTTATTTACGATGAACAAAAATATAAAATTAGAGTCTATCGCTATCAATATAAAAAAGTAAAATACTATTTTATTGATAATTTTACTTTCTTTGATTATGAAGAAGTCTATGGCTATGAAAACGATCCTGATCGGTTCGCCTTCTTTAATAAAGCAATTGTTGAAATGCTGGATGATTTAAAAGCTTTTGATTTAGTGCATATTCATGATTGGCATACCTCCCTTATTCCTTTATTAATTGATAACTCAAAGCATCAAGGGTTAAAAACATTATTAACAATTCATAATATTGCTTACCAAGGGGTTGCTAAAAGTGAGGTTATTAAAAAACTTAAAATTACTAATTTTGTTTTTAGAAGTGAAAAAATCAATTTTTTAGAAATTGGGATTAATACCGCAACAAAGTTATCAACAGTTTCACCAACTTATAAAGAAGAATTAAAATATGAATATTATGGTAAAAATCTAACTTATTCATTATTAAACCGTGAACGAGAGTTTTACGGAATTTTAAACGGAATATCTAGTGTTTATAATCCGTTAAGCGATAAAACAATTAAAGCAAATTATTCAATTGAAAATTTAGATAAAAAACTCGAAAATAAGTTGTATTTACAAAAAACAATGGCGTTACCAGTTGGAAAAGAAAAATTTGTTATCGGGATGGTTACAAGAATTGTTGAACAAAAAGGCTTTGATTTAATCTTAAATGCTTTTGATCGTCTTTTAGATGAAAATAACGATATGCAGTTTGTTTTATTAGGAACTGGGGATCAAAAATACGTTGAAGAATTAAGAAAGCTAGAAGGAAGACACCCTAAGCAAATAAAACTTAATATTGGGTATGATTCAACAAATCCAAACTATATTTACGCCGGAGCTGATGTCTTTTTAATGCCTTCAAGATTTGAACCATGTGGGCTTGGCCAAATGATTGCTTTAAAATATGGAACCTTACCAATTGTTAGAAGAACAGGTGGCTTAAATGATACAGTAATTAAATATGATAATATAACGAAAAAAGGCAATGGCTTTACTTTCAACAATTATGATGCCACGGAAATGAAAGAAACTATTCGCCTTGCTTATGATTTGTTTATTAATAAAAAAGAAAACTGGAAGAAGCTAATGCAGCGCGCCATGAAATCAGATAATAGTTTAGTAAAATCGACTCAAAAATATATTGAATTTTATAATACAATCATTAAGAACTAAACAAGATAACGGTTTCAGCAATGTATCATAGGAGTTTAAATGAATTGTTTGCTATAATGAACTTACAAGGAGTGGTTGTTAATGAATAACTTTTTTAAAGATGAAAAAACTTTTATTACTGAATTTAACTCAAGAATTGAGAAAAGATATATCGTCAAAATAAAGGACGCGAGTATTCGCCAAAAATATCATGTTTTAGGTGAAATGGTTAGTGAAGTTATCGCCGATAACTGGCTAACTACTAACCAATATTTAAAGGAACACGACTTAAAAGAAGTTCATTATTTTTCAATGGAATTTTTAATGGGAAGATTAATTACAAATAATATCATGAATTTAGGGTTAAGAGATGTAATTGAAAAAGGCTTTAAGTTAGAAAAAATCGATATTAATGAAATTGAGGATTATGAGGCAGATGCTGGACTTGGAAATGGTGGACTTGGTCGTCTAGCTGCTTGTTTCTTAGATTCAATTGCTTCGCTAAAATATCCTGGTTTCGGAAACGGAATAAGATACCGTTATGGATTGTTTGAACAAAAAATTGAAGACGGTTACCAAATTGAGAAGCCAGATGACTGGTTAAAAGATGGTTATGTTTGGGAAGTCAGAAGAGATGAAGAAACAGTAAATATTCCTTTTGGGGGATATGTCGCTTTTGAAGAGGGAAAAGCGAAGTATTATCCTAATGAAATTATTAAGGCTGTTCCTTATGATGTCCCAATCGTTGGAAATGATAATTTAGTTGTTACAAGTCTAAGACTATGGAACGCTGAACCTACTAATAAATATCCAGAAACAATGGATGCTTTCACTTATGACGCATCAATCAGAAATATTAGTGGCTTCTTATATCCAGACGATGCGACTAAAGAAGGAAAAATTTTAAGATTAAAACAACAATATTTCTTTAGTGCAGCAGGAGTAAAAAGTATTTTAGATAAACATTACCAAAAATATCAAACATTTTATAATTTACCAGAAAAACTTGTCTTTCAAATCAATGATACGCATCCTTCATTAATTGTAGCTGAATTAATGAGATTACTTGTTGATGATCATTTGCTTGGTTGGGACGATGCTTGGGAAATTACAACTAAGACATGTGCATATACTAATCACACAATTTTAGCAGAAGCTTTAGAACAATGGCCAATTGATATTTTTGCTCCAGTTTTACCAAGAATTTATCAAATCATTGAAGAAATTAACCGCCGTTTCTGTGCAATGTTAATTGAAAAAGATTATTCACAAGAACTAATTAATAAACTAGCAATAATCGCCCATGATAGAGTGAGAATGGCCCATCTTGCGATTGTTGGATCATTTAGTGTCAACGGAGTTGCAGCTCTTCATACTGAGATTTTAAAAAATATTGAAATGAAAGATTTTAATCTTTTATATCCTCACAAGTTTAATAATAAAACAAACGGAATAACTCATCGTAGATGGTTACTTCATTCCAATCCTGAACTTGCTAAAATCTTAGATATGGTTTCAACTAATTGGGTAAAAGATCCAAATGAGCTAGAAAACTTATTAAAAAAAGCAAAAACAAAGAAATATCAAAAACTAGTTAAAGATATGAAATTAAAAAAGAAAACAGCCTTAGCTGCAAGAATTTACAAAGAGCAAGGAATTATTTTAGATCCGACTTCAATCTTTGATATTCAAGTTAAAAGAATGCATGAATATAAACGTCAGTTAATGAACGCTCTTCATATTATGCATATCTATAATAAACTTAAAACAGATAAGACATTTAAAGATAATTATTATCCCCATAGTTTTATCTTTGGCGCAAAAGCCGCTTCAGGGTATTATTACGCTAAACTAATAATTAAATTAATTAATACCATTGCTTCAAAAGTTAATAACGATCAAGAAATAAATCAATTATTAAAAGTTGTTTTTGTTGAAAACTATAACGTAACATATGCCGAAGAAATTATGCCTGCATGTGATCTTTCTGAACAAATTTCAACAGCTTCAAAAGAAGCAAGTGGAACTGGGAATATGAAATTTATGATGAATGGAGCATTGACCCTCGGTACGCTTGATGGCGCTAACGTTGAAATTGCCGAACTGGTCGGCGAAGATAACATCTTTATCTTCGGACTAACAAGTGATGAGGTTAACCAATTGAATAAAGAAAATACTTACCATCCTCTTGATGTTTATAACCAAAATAGTGATTTAAAATTAGTAATTGATCAACTAACAAATGGCTTTTTTGAAAAAGTTAGAAAAGATGAATTTAAAGAAATTAAAGATAAACTTTTAAGGGAAGACCGTTACTATGTTTTAACTGATTTTGAAGGCTATAAACAAGCTCATGAGAAAGCAAATGAATATTATAAAGATCAAGCAAAATGGAATGAATCATGTATTATTAACATTGCGAAAAGTGGTTATTTCTCTAGTGATAGAACAATTACACAATACGCTAATGAAATCTGGAATATTAAAAAAATGAAATAGAAAAAAAAGTGCGAAAGCACTTTTTTTATTGTCTTAGTTGCTTAAATGAAAAAACTAAACTATAATAGAGGTGAATTAATCTTCAGGGCAGGGTGAAATTCCCGACCGGCGGTAAAGTCCGCGAGCGTGAATAAGACGCATGAATAGGTGTAACTCCTATACCGATAGTATAGTCTAGATGAAAGAAGATATAAAAATATCCTTTTTTTATTTTGATGCCTAACGATGATTATTCGTTAGCTTTTTTTATTTCTAAGGAGGAAAAACAATGCGAAACAATCGAGTTTTACAAATGGTAATCATTGCCAATTTGAGTGCACTATCACTATTATTTTATTTTATTTTAAAATTTCCATTACCCTTTATTTTCCCGAGTTTTTTAGATATCCAGTTTTCTAATTTACCGGCAATTATTGGGGGCTTTATCCTAGGGCCAATTGGGGGAGCTAGTATTATTGTGATTAGAACTTTAATTAAATTACCATTTTCTACAACGGCTGGTGCTGGGGAAATGATTGATTTATTAATTGGGATGTCAACAGTCTTAACCTCATCAATTATTTATCGTAAAATGAAAACTAAAAAAGGCGCAATCATCGCAAGTATTAGTGGGATGTTTGTTTGGACTTTTGTGGCACTTTTAGCAAACTATTTATTTGTAATTGATTTTTATATTGCTTTCTATTTTAATGGTTCTGTAGATCCACTAGTAGGAATGCTTTCAGTAATTCCTGGAGTAAATAGTGAAAACTATATGGAAAAGTATCTATTGTATGCGGCTTTACCTTTTAATATTTTATTATCAGGACTAGTTTATGGAATTACTTTCTTAGTTTATAAAAGAATTTCTCATTTTATTGATTTCTTTGCAAAAAAACTCAAGAAGAAATAATCTATAGTTTTAAACGCTTTAAATAAAAATAAATATTTGTTATAATTTTAACGAGGTGAAGAGATGTATAATCAAGCACTAGAAGCAAAAAGTTTTATTGAAAGTAAATACCAAGGAAGTCCTAAAACTGCAATTATTTTAGGAAGTGGACTTACTAGAATTATGGATGAACTTGATGATAAAGTAGAAATTATGTATGAAGATATTCCTATTTTTCAAGTTAGTACTGTTAAGGGACATGTTTCTAAATTGATTTATGGAAAACTAGAAGGAAAAGAAGTTTTATTAATGAGTGGAAGATTTCATTTTTATGAAGGATATTCAATGAAGGAAATAACTTTTCCGATTTATGTTTTTAAGTTACTAGGAATAGAAAATCTAATTTTAACCAATTCTTGTGGGGGAATAAATCCTGATAAATTAAAGCCAGGAAGTATTATGGTTATTAATGATTTTATTAACTTAATGGGGACTAATCCTTTATTTGGGGTAAATGATGAAAGATTTGGACCAAGATTTCCAGATATGACAGAACCATATTCTTTAAAATTAAGAGAAATTGCTAAAGAAAAAGCAAAAAAACTTAAGATTGAATATGTAGAAGGAATCTATGCAGGGTTTACTGGACCATATTATGAAACAAAAGCAGAAATTAAAATGATCAAAGGGTTTGGTAGTGACGCTGTAGGAATGTCGACAGTACCAGAAACAATCGTTAGTAATTATTTAGGAATTAACACCTTAGGGTTTGCAACTATTACCAATATGGCAACGGGGATTCAAAAGGTTAAACATTCCCACGAGAATGTTGTTAAAATGGCAAATCTTGCTTCTAAAAGTTTAGCTTTATGGATAAAGGAGGTTGTTAAAGAATTATGATGAAAAAAATAATAATAGGAGGGAAAGTATTTCTATTATTAATCGGGGGATTTTTAATCTTAATGGCAATCGATGTTTTTGATATGAACCTCTCTTTACTAGAAAAAATCGGAGGATTCTTGATAAGTGCATCACCAGGTGTAGCGTTAATTGTCTTTGTTTATTTCTTTTGGAATAAGACAAAGTATTTAGGAATTGGAACGCTACTAATAAATACAGGATTCTTAATAATATTTAAGTTCTTAAATCAGCCTAGAGAAAACATAATAATGATTTTAATTATGATAATACCACTATACATTATCGGAATATTATTTCTAATAGATAGTAAAAAAAGATGAGTCTTTTGAGCTCATCTTTTTTAAGATTTTGTGGATGTCTCTTGACAATATGACAACTTGTCACATATAATTATGATAGGTTGTAGTTGTCCAAAACTACTAATAATAGGAGATGTTATAAATGAGAGTGTTAATTGTTACAGTTTTGTTATTATTTGTAGGCTATTTTTTATATAAACCAATTCATAAATCCGCTAATGTTTTATATGGAATATCGTTAGTAATAGGAATTGCTTCAGTGTTATTAATGGATAAGGTGAAAATAACTGAGATGTTAACTCACGGTATTGTGGGAACAGCCGCTTTATATATTGTAATGATTACTGGTGTCTTTAAGAAAAAGAGCGAACTAAGAAAAAGATTTATGGCAATTCGAAAAGAGTATTCTATTTTAGGAGTTATTTTACTTTTACCACATGTGTATATTTATCTTCTAGAATTTTTTAGTGATTTAACGAATCTTGATGATTGGTTTGGAATTGTTGCCTTTTTGATTATGATTCCGTTATTTATTACATCTTTTACAACAATTCGAAAAAAATACACATATTCTGCTTGGAAAAAAATTCAGCGTTGGGCCTATCTTGCTTATGCGTTAATTTATCTTCATCTTCTTTTCTCAGCTGAAATTCGTGATTTAATAGTTTATTCATTTTTATTTGTTCCGTATTTTATTATTAAACTAATTAATGAATATCAAGGGTTAAAAACTAAAAAAATAAAAGCAAATGTGTGAGCATTTGCTTTTATTTAATTTACTTTTAAAGGTTCTCTTGTTAATAGCTTAACACTAAATACTTCGATTAAGAGAAGCCCTAGTGGAGCAGTAATAATAATTGCCAAGGCACTTAAACTTAAAATGATATCTCCATTAGTTACTCCATAACTTAAAGGAATAACCCCTAGTGCTGCTTGGACTGTTGCTTTTGGTAAATTACTTAAACTTGAAAAGTGTTTCTGATTATAGGTATAATCAGTCTTATGAAGGGCAATATAAATTCCGGCAGTTCTTCCAAGAAGACCAAGGGATAAAATTCCGACTCCGATTACCAAGTATTCTCCTATTAAGTCAAGATCTGTTAAGAAACCAATTATAAAGAAAAGAAAGACCTGAGTGAACAACCATAAATTATTAACATGTTTTTTTAAATAAGTGCCAACTGCTTTGTTTGTATCATTAATCATAAATCCTAAGGAAATAACTGCGATCATTTCAATTATAAAAAGATAGTGGCCATATTCTTTTAATACTAAGGCAACAGCAACAACAATTAAAAATTGTAAAATTTGTAGTTTAATGTTAGTAGAGTGTCTTAAAAGCTTTCCGAGAACCCATCCTAAAACTCCCCCAACAATTCCCCCTAAAATTACATTTACAGGGGCCATTAAAAGCAATAAAGTAGGATTTCCATCACCTAAATATAAGGCTAAGAAAACACTAAACATTGTTAAACTGATTACATCACCAATCATAATTGCTCCCAAATTAAGGGTAGTAATTTCTTTGTCGTAACCATCGTCCATTAGTTTAGTCATCGAAGGAATCACTACCGCTGGACTAACAGCGCTGATGATGAAACCAAACATTAAGGCTTCATAAATCCCGAAATGTAAAAGATAAAAACTAATAATAGTTAAGATTAAAGCTTCAATAATATTCGGAACAGCTCCTAAGATTAGGACCTTAATCCCGATTTTCTTCATTACCATTTTTTCAAGACCAAGGCCAGCTTTAAGCAAAATGATACTTAAGGCAAAACTAGTAATAAATCTAATGATATCATCAGATATTAAATAATCATAATT
>Ga0164318_10006366_pt1 | contig 11433 bp, 9 predicted proteins | sample GuaBasSedimGuay9_FD_113734 | JGI IMG/M metagenome (GOLD analysis project Ga0164318, IMG submission 113734) | Subseafloor sediment microbial communities from Guaymas Basin, Gulf of California, Mexico - Guay9, Core 4571-4, 0-3 cm | ecosystem: Environmental > Aquatic > Marine > Hydrothermal vents >... | reverse complement strand
CGAGAATAATTTCAATCAGTTCTTCTTTGGTTTTTTCGCAATATTGTATCGTTGCCATATTAACAATACGGCAACAAATACAATTTTATTAACTTTTTTACTCAATCGGCTAAATAATTACGATAAATAGATGTTAGTTATTAATATGTAATGACTTAGGTAGGTTATCTATAAAAAAATGAGATTACATGCAGGAAAGAATAATCTTAAGGAAAAGAAAACCGACGATAATAATTAAGACAATGTTGATAATATTTCGCTGATAATAAAAGTTTAAATTCATAGTATTTTTATGAGATAAGCAAGGAAAACTTTTTCCTTTTGTACCGAATAATAACTTCTTCAGGATATATGCCGATGACTGTTGCACCGTCAATAGTATCACCAATTCCCAAAATTGCCCCATTAATAATCGTGACAGGCGATACATCATCATAAATTATACCGGTACAGATAAACTTTTTGGAAAAGATATTTGATAAGGATAAAAAATCAAAATTATCTTTGACCGAAGATGTATCCACTACTTTAACTGCACTCCTCTTCACTATCCGTGCACTTTCTACTTTTCGGGGAACGCTAGGAATAGTTTTTTTATTAGCAACCATGGTTTTTCTCATATTAATATCATGTAAAAATGAAAATACATTTTGAAAAAAATAATAATTCCCGGCCACAATAAATACCGTAATAACAAAAAAAAGTACAAAATTAATAAAAATGTTTAAATGTCTATACTTTTCATAATGTATTTTAGTAATAAAATGATGGGTTGGTTCTGCAGTATGGGCTTTAATTGCTCTTTGTTGTTCTTCTTGTACTAAAGAACTCATTTTTTTAAATGCATTCGAATTTTTTACAAAAGTGTATTTCTTTTGTTCCTTTTTATGCTTTTCTTCCTGAAGTTTTTTCAACGCATTATGAATAATACTCATATAATCGTCTCTATAACTATTTACATTTATATATTCTTAAAAAAGTAGGACAATCTTTAAACCCACCACCTCTTATGTATATATTTCTGTCATGATTGTATGACGGACATCGGATGGTACAAATCCTTCTATTTCACGGATTGCTTCTTCAACGATTTGATAAATAATATGTTTGGTTTCACGAACAAATGCGGCTAAAAGCACTTTATCACATAAAACGTTAACAAGGCGAGGAATACCCTTTGAGTATTCATAGATGCTCCTGATGGCCTGTGAGGTAAAAATAATTTCCTTCTCACGAGCCCCCGCCATTTTTAAACGATGATAGATATACTCTTCGACTTCTGTATAATCAAGAGGAGTAAGATGATACCTTACCGCAATCCTCTGGCGAAGCTGTGTTAGGGAAGGGCTTTTCAATAAGTTTTTCAGTTCCGGCTGACCGACTAAAACGATTTGAATAAGCTTTTGTTTTTCAGTCTCCAAATTAGAAATAAGCCGTATCTGCTCTAATGCTTTGGTACTTAGATTCTGCGCTTCATCAATAATTAAGACTGCATTTTCTCCTTCTCGTAATACATTCAGAAGAAAATTATTAATACCGTCAAAAAGTGCCTTTTTGTTTCTTCCCTTAACTGCTATTCCAAAATCTTCGGCTATCGTCTGCAATAACTGCACACCTGAAAGATTGGGATTTAGAATAAGTGCTGTGCGTGCCTTATCTTTAATATTTTCTAAAAAAAACCGGCATACGGTTGTCTTCCCTGCACCGACCTCGCCTGTAACCTCTATAAATCCCTTACGCCACTCTACTCCGTAATGCAGGCAGGATAAAAGTTCCATGTGTCGTTTACTAAAATACATAAAGTGAGGGTCAGGCGTCATATTAAATGGTGCTTCGTGAAAACCAAAAAATTTTTTATACATAAAATACCCTTAATTCCTTGAAATTATAAATAACAATATTTTATTTTTACTAATACACTATTATAAAACTATCTGAATTAATTCCTAGTACATTTTCTTATCGGATAATCCCCAACTCTAAAACTTTACCGTTTTTTCTCAAAACAGGTACATGGAGTAAAGGCTTCTTTGAAGGAGCTTTGATTTCTTTTTTATTGTTTTCAATATCACGTATATAATAACGTTTACCTACAAAATCTTTATGTGTAATGATTATAGTAGCACTCTTATCCTCGCCTCCGTTATTAACAACAACCAAAAAATATTTCTTCCCTCTTTTAAAAAGCACAGTCTTTATATGCTGTGTTTTGGAATATGTATACAAGTTAATATTCAAATAACGGAGGATAGAAAAAAGGATAGCTGTGCTTGGCTCGACTCCAATATGGATAATCCTCCCCCGTCCGAGCTTTTTTTCATATCCTACAACATATTTACCCCACCCCTCAATTGAAGCGTATATCTTTTTACCGGGAACATTATTAAAGCTATAAATAGAGCTCACCGTTTTTACTTTCTTTCCGCCCGGAAGATTAATCAAGCATTCCTTCTTAAACTCGAAAAGTACCTTTGAGGGATCAACAAAACCAAGTAGATTCAGTTTGCGGAAATTATCATCACGACGAGGATAATTACGAAAACAAACGAGCACTCCACCACCTGTTACATAATCTAAGAGATTTTCCTGCCCCTTTCTATCCAACCATTGATTACCTGAATAGAAAAGCACTTTCTTTTCAAGAGTACTCTTAGTACAATCAAAAGATTCATAATCTATATCAGCCTCATATAATGAACTAATAATAAAACCATTCTGTGGTACTGTCTTTGCTGCATACTGCAGGGGATTAAATGTTACGGCAACATCAGTGACTTTTTGGCAGGCATATGGTTTAACTATATGAAATATCTTTACTAAATCCTGAAACACACTAAAGAGTTCTTGCCTCGGTTGTCCCCATTCATTAATAGGTGACATATACCAGTTATCCCTATTAACTAACATATACCAGTTCCACCCGCATACACCCGCGGCTAATGCCGATAGTGTGATTAAACGATAATGATTAGGCGAAAGCACGCCTGATTCGTAATGGCGGTAATGCCATACACCAGCGGCAAATTCAGCTATATAAGAAACTGTAGAGTATGTTCTAGTATAACGGATTTTATCCATTAACTTTCGGTGATCATTTTCATCAACTGCTAATTCATTTTCAGGATAGAGGTCAATTCCGGTCATGTCAGATACTTCCTGCATTTTTGCCCAATCATGGGCATAAAAAAACGGGTAAAGGTTTAAATAGATTGGCACAGTAATACCTAACTTTTTATACTGAGCAATTACCCACTTAGCGACCTGAAGAGAATAGAAATGTTTGAATTCATAATAATCAAGGTGACGGCGTAATCCCGTATCACCTTTGAGATGGTGGACTATATATGGACCGGTTTCATCAAACCTCTTATACTCAACCCCCCACGCTTCATTTAATGCATTAATGGAATTATTATATTTAATCCGTATAAAATCCTGAAAAAGACCCGGTTTGTCACCGAACCCATATTGATGTCCGAACACATCGGGCCATGGATCGATTTCATTATCAGCCTGAAGTAAAATTATATGACCTCCCGCGCGAGTTGCCTGATAATTTTTAATTAATCTGCATACGTTTTTCATATAGGTAAAAGCATATTCCAAAAACTTAGGATGCAGCCGATGATATTTATAAGCATAATCAGGCACACCGTCATTAGGAGACTCACTGTAAATATATGGACCCGGTCTAATAATGACCCAAAATTTATTTTTTTTAAGGAGATCCAAAAATCCCCTTAAATTACGGCATGGGTCCGTCTTACCTGTAAAATCAAATTTACCTCTTTCATATTCATGATAAAACCAAGGTACATATGTTGAAATAATATTAATCCCCATTTTGCGGACTGAAGCAAGGCAGGTTTTCCAGGCAGCTGGCTTAAGGCGCCAATAATGCATTTCTCCGCTCAGTAGAGGCACACTTTTCATTCCCACATTAAGTTGTTGTTTTTTGATTTCTACAGAAGGCATTATTTATTCATTATTCCTCAACAGAATTATGTAAATTTATTGTATTAGCATATTATCATAACAAAGAAATATTCATAAATCTAGTATTTAGGCATTATTAATTATTGGATTTTATATAGGCAAGGATTGTACTCTCTTTAAATTTTACATGAATTTGGGCTCAATCTTAAAACAATATCATGTATAATGATTTGTTATGTGTTTTTCATTTTCTTATTATTATCCAATTAATTTATATCTAAATCTATTTTAAAAGTATTTTTTAAATTCATTCGCAAGATATTCAGTAAATATAACTGCCCCTTTCTTGTTGAGATGATCAATATCGAATTGGAAATTGACTTGGTATAATTCAGGATATATTTTAGGATTTGCTATTTCAATTATATGATTGCTTGGCAATCTTTCTTTAATTGCCAATACTTCGTGATAATCATACATTCCTGGCGGCATGACAAAAATTAAATGTATTCCTTTTTGTTTAGACTTTTCTATTAATTCTATCAGCTTTATTAAATGAGCTTCATTTATAAACTGCTTATTGGTTTTTAATGAAAAAGCTTTGTTTGCTATAGAAATTTTTTCATCAAGTACAGTTGTATCTTTTAGAAATGATGTAAATCTTCTTCCGGCATTACTACCGACACCAAAATCTCTCATCTGTTCCTCAAGCGAGTAAAATCCGTCTTTATTCTCTCCTAAACAAAAATCCATTTTATAAAATTTACTATTAAAAAGCTTCTTATAACCAAAGAGATTAATGGCTTTATTAACATAACCTACAATATAACTATGTATCAGTCTTATCTTTCTTCTCGATGAAAGATCCGAATCGAAAGTATATTTAATCAAAAAATTAAGATATTTTAAGTTATGCCAATAATGATTTTCGGTTGTATTTAAATTTTCAAATCTACTATTATGTGGAGCAGCTAATTCAATAAATGAGTATTTTAAACTATTAGTTTCGACTGTTTCTAATAGCCTCTCGTATAAATAGTAAGCTTCAGGATGGGAGACAGCAGGTGCGGCTAAATTAAAAGTTGATGTTTGGTACTCTTTCAATAAACTATCGAATATTTTTGGAACCATCTCCCGATATAACCTGCTTGTCCCGAAAATTACAGTATTAAATTTATCATGATTGTTTGTAAAATATTTGTATTTTTCACAATAATATGGATTTCCATAATAAGGTCCTAAAAATGGAGCAGGCAACTGATTTAGAATTAAAAAAATCAAACTAAATAAAAATGTATTAATAAGGAATTTCTTCATAATGTCTTAAAATTGAAAATATATAAATTTTTGTTGGTGACCACCAAAATAAAAAACTGTCCAGATAATTCCATAATATAAACCCCAACGGACTATTATTGGAAGAGCTACATCATCAAATTGCAAAGCATGTTGTTTGTCTCGCTGTAACCATTCTGCCAAAATAAACAAAGCAATCAAAACAATAACATTTTTTGGAAATACTTCAGGTAAAGAAAATAAAGATATTGAAAATATTCTTCTTATGTATTGAATCGAATCATAAATAGATTCAGACCTAAAAATCACTAGAGTAAATGAAAAAATTAAAAAAGTAGTTAACATTTGAAATAGTTCCTTGGGTTTTGGCAATAATCTTCCCTCTGCAACGATTTTTGTTCCTTGCCTTCTTTTATTTCTTAAGATGTCAGGAACAATGCAAATTGCATTCAAAATTCCCCAAATAATAAATGTCCAAGCAGCTCCATGCCATAACCCACTTAAAATAAAAACAATAAAAATATTACGAACTCTAATCCATGGTTTACTAAATCTACCTCCCAGAGGGACAAAGATAAAATCTCTAAACCATGAAAATAACGAAATATGCCATTTCCGCCAAAATTCTGACATGTCTCTGGAGAAAAATGGATAGGCAAAATTTCTCTTTAATCTAAAACCAAAAAGCCGTGATGCTCCAATGGCAATATCGGAATATCCGGAAAAATCTCCATAGATTTGGAAAGAAAAAAGAATAGCCCCTAACAACAAAGTACTTCCCGAACAACTAAAATAATTTTCAAAAATGTCATTTACATATATTGCGCAATTATCAGCTATTACAATTTTTTTAAATAACCCCCAAAGAATTTGCCGCATTCCGTCAATAGCTTTATCATATTCAAATACTCTCTTTTTATAAAACTGAGGTAGTAGATTTTTTGCCCGTTCAATTGGACCTGCAACTAATTGAGGGAAAAAACTAACAAACGCAAAAAATGCAAATATGTCTTTTGTAGGTTCAAATTTTCTTTTATAAACGTCAATCGAATAACTCAGTGTTTGGAATGTATAAAAGCTTATTCCGATCGGTAAAACAATGTTCAGCCCATGTGGATTAATTGAATGTCCAAAAAAGCTAAATGCTTCTACAAAGGTTTCAAGAAAAAAATTGTAATATTTAAAAAATCCTAATAAACCTAAATTGACAAAAATACTTGTCAATAAAAGTAATTTTCTTGTTTGTTTTTTGTCTGTCTTTGATAATCCTATTCCTACAATATAATCAACGAACGAGCTACATATGAGCAATGAAAGGAATCTCCAATCCCACCACCCATAAAAGATATAACTGGCAACAATGAGTAAAATATTCTGTGCTTTTAAATTTTTATTGATTACAAACCAATAAAGGAAAAATACTATGGGTAAGAATATCGCAAAATCAATGGAGTTAAATAACATTAAACGAATACCTGTTTTTTATAGTTTTGTTTTTCATCTTCATTATTTATAAAATATTTACTAATATTAAAAGCCAGTTCGGTTCCTATATTAAATAAAACCTATAAAAAAAATAAATTTTTTTTAAGATTTGAATAATAAGGAAAGCCGAGAAGAAAATGAAAAGCAGTATAAAATAAAAAATGACTCTTAAACATAGAAAAACTATGTGGTCTTATTCCCCATACACAGTTTAAATTGTATTTTATATTACAATATTAACTAATTTTTTAGGAACAACAATAATTTTTTTTACCTTTTTATCACCGATTAAAGCCGCAATCTTTTCATTGGAAAGCGCCTTTTGCTCTATTTCTTCCCTTGAGGCATCTGTGGGTACAGTAATGTGAGAACGTACCTTGCCTAATATCTGAATGGCAATCTCTATTTCTTTTTGAACTAATTTAGCCGGATCATAAGCAGGCCACTCCGAGAGAAAGACAGAATTAGAATGTCCTAATCTCTGCCAGAGTTCTTCAGATATATGCGGTACGAAAGGTGCAAGAAGTTTTACTATAATTTCGGAAGCTTCCCTCAACAACTTCCTGTCTTCACTCGTGCTGGCTTCAAATTGATATACACTGTTTACCAATTCCATAACACGGCTAATGGCAGTATTAAAATGAAAACTTCCTTCTAAATCATCGGAAACTTTCTTAATTGTTTCATGAATGAATCTATTAAGATCTTCCCTGGAAACCGCTCCTCCACGAATTGACCAGTTTTCTAAATCAGTAACAAAACGCCAAACTCGCCCTAGAAAACGGTATGCCCCGTCAACAGCCTGGTCATTCCACTCGGCATCTTTCTCTGGAGGCCCGATAAATAAAGTATAAAGCCTCACAGTATCAACGCCATAACGGGAAATCAGCGGCTCGGGGCTTATTACATTCCCCTTTGATTTGCTCATCTTGGCCCCGTCTTTAATAATCATGCCTTGGGTAAAAAGCTTTGCGAACGGTTCTAAAAAATTAACCAATCCCAAATCATAAAAAACTTTTGTAATAAATCTAGAATACAAAAGATGCAGTATTGCATGTTCTATACCTCCGATATACTGATCTACGGGCAACCATTTATTAACAAGACTAACATCAAAAGCCTTATCATTATCATGAGGTGATATATACCTCAAATAATACCAACTGGAGCAGACAAATGTATCCATAGTATCAACTTCACGCTCTGCCTCGCTATTGCACTTCGGACACGAGCATTTCTTAAACTTTTCATTGGTCTTAAGAGGAGATACACCTGTGGGTTTGAATTCAATCTCTTCGGGAAGGAGTACAGGTAAATCATCTTCTGGAATAGGCTGTATGCCGCACTTTTTACAATAACATACGGGAATAGGCGCACCCCAATAGCGCTGACGCGAAATCAACCAATCTTTAAGACGATAATTAATTGCACGAGCACCGTAACCTTTTTCTTCGATATAATCTGATATCTTTATAATTGCTTCATCACTCCTAAGGCCGTTAAAATGAGCTGAATTAACCATAATTCCCACATCTTCAAAGGCATTCCGCATAGTATCAGCATTTAACGGCTCCTCAGGGTTATCAATAACTACTCTAATGGGCAATTCAAATTGCTTTGCAAATTCAAAATCCCTCCCATCATGAGCAGGAACAGCCATAACAGCCCCTGTCCCATACTCCATCAAAACATAATTTGCAATCCATAAAGGAATCTTCTCACCGTTAAGCGGGTTTATGACATAACGTCCGGTGAATATACCCTCCTTAGCAGCTTCTTCACTTGTGCGTGTGATTTTATCTTCACCTTTAATTTTTTTAATAAATTTTTCTATTTTATTCCGATTAGGAACGTCTTTTATTAAATCACGCACTTTCGGATATTCAGCAGCAAGTACAAAATACGTTACCCCATAAATAGTATCAGGCCGTGTTGTAAAACAGCGTATAGAATAATCTTCACCAACGACAGGGAAATCGATTTCAACCCCTTCGCTTCTTCCTATCCAGTTTTTCTGCATTATCTTAACACGCTCGGGCCATTCCGCAAGAAGTCCTAAATCATCAAGCAAACGTTGTGCATAATCAGTTATCTTAAAAAACCACTGCTCAAGTTCCTTCTCCTCCACCGCTGTCTCACACCGTTCGCATACGCCGTTAACCACCTGTTCATTTGCCAAAACAGTCTGGCATGACGGGCACCAATTAACAGAGGCTTTTTTCTTATATGCCAAACCCTTTTCATAAAGTTTAAGAAAAATCCATTGTGTCCATTTATAATATTGGGGCAAACATGAAATAACCTCGCGTGACCAGTCATATCCAATACCCCATTGATGGAGTTGGTGCTTCATATGTTTTATGTTATTCAAAGTGGAAGCCTTAGGATGAATATTATTTTTTATAGCGGCATTTTCAGCAGGAAGTCCAAAAGCATCAAAACCCATGGGGGAAAGAACATTAAGCCCCCGCATAATTTTATACCGGACAATAGCATCACCAATAATATAATTACGCCCGTGGCCCACATGTAAAGCAGCAGACGGATAAGGAAACATAACAAGGCAGTAATATTTGGGTGCATCTTTCTTATTTAAATCAACTTCGAACAGCTTCTCGTCAGACCAAAATTTCTGCCATTTCCTCTCGATTTCATCAAATGGATAACTTTTATGAGGTATTTGTCCCATAACAATTCTGAATTATAACAAAATGATTTTAAAGAAACAACTCGTTACTTAGTAATATTTAGTTCATTATGAAGATAGGTTTTCTTCTTTAACACGCTGCAGAAAAAACTTTCTGTTTTTTATACCAACAAAATTAGACCATTCTCTATCACCATATGATTGGGTTTTCATGATTTCCTTTACAGCATTCGCCTGCGATACAAGTTCATCAGCATGATATACAATAATTGCTTCCAATGTCTTGGGTAAGACAGGAGATTGCTGTTCATACTCACCGTGGTGAGAAAGAATAATATGCTCAATATGCAGTGCTATATCTTGAGGAAATCCTTTGATATTCCTTATCTCGCGAGATACAATCTCAAACCCCATTGAAAGATGACCCAACAGATTGCCTTCCTTGGTATATTCAAAAGTAGTTGAATCAAGCTCGAACACTTTTCCAATGTCATGAAGAAATGCTCCGGCAATTGCAATTTCCCTGTTTGCTTCCCTGTATAAATCGCACATCTTCTCAACAATTACCATAACCTCATACGTATGCTCTAATAGTCCGCCGGTGTAAGCATTGTGCCAACTTCTGGCACCGGCCGCTTTTTTAAACCGCAAAATAAAATCTTCATTGTCAATTAACGAATTAACAAGAAGCAATACCCAACGGCTGGTAACATTTCTATAAATACACTCCTTAAACTCCTCAAACAGCTCATTAATATTCTCTACACAACGGATGAGGTCTGCAGCATTAAATTCATCAGGCATTGCACGCCGCATATCTTCAACTTTAATTTGCATATTGCCTTTCCACTCATCAACAGAGCCCATTATAAAAACAAAGTCTCCGGTATCAACACGCTTTTCGATTTCCTCTGCATCATCCCACAGCCTTCCTTCAATTGTGCCTGTCTTATCAGCAAAAGCCAGCCTCAGATAAGGCTTATTATCCTTTGTCTTTCCTATCTGTTTTGTCTTAAGCAAGAAAACCTCATTAACTAACTTGCCGGCCTTCAAATCTTTAATAAAGGCTCTCATCAATATAGTCCTTTTTTATTTCTTTATGCGTACTATTTTTAGAGTAGTATGGACACTGTCCTGCCAGGGCCACATCATCGCTATGATGAAAGCATCATCCAATTCCCTCTTGAACAATGTTTGATTCAGAAAAATACCTCCGTGCTCTCTTGTTAATTCTAAATCATTAGAACTCGGACGTTTCCCCGCAGGTTTTGTGGGTTCACCAAAATAACCCACAAATATTTTATTCCATTCATCTAAATCTTTATTATAAATAACAAATTCATCATAATCGTCCGAAACGCATCGTTCTTCATATACTTCCAAGGTGCCGAATTTTTCTCTAATCTCTTTCATCTTTCTCCCGCTTTCATAAATTATTTTTTTAAAAAAAGAATATTAACACAAATAAACATTTATTACAAATGCAGTTCTTTAACAACACGATAAAAATTTTTATATATATCACGCCTCCCGATGACACCTATCATTTCATCCCCCTCACAGACAGGAAGAGTATGTATATTTCTATATTTCATTAATGAAATAATCTGGTTTAAAGTTATATTTTTTTGCACTGTAATAATATCAGTCGACATAGCAAACTTAACAGTAGGATTAGGTACAGCCATCTTTCCATTTTCTACAACATCTCCGGATTTTATCATATCCAGTAAAATAAAAAGATCGCTTGCAGTAATAATTCCGACTAATTTCTTTGCCTCATCAAGAACCGGTAATCCGCTGATACGACTCTTAATAAGAATATGGGCAATATCAGCTAAGTGTGTATCGGCCGTTGTGGTTATTACCTTTCTAGTCATAATATCTTCCGCTCTGATCGATTTCAATTTTTCAATTAAATCACTTAGTTCCGGTTTTCCCATAAAAAACCTCCTATGTTAAAAGTCTATAATTTTCTACTCTAAGTTTTTGTGTTTCTATATGTTAAGCTGATTACGCTAATTTAAACTCGGAAAAGTCTTCAAACATCCAATTATTTTTTAATGTCT
>Ga0164318_10006364_pt1 | contig 11437 bp, 6 predicted proteins | sample GuaBasSedimGuay9_FD_113734 | JGI IMG/M metagenome (GOLD analysis project Ga0164318, IMG submission 113734) | Subseafloor sediment microbial communities from Guaymas Basin, Gulf of California, Mexico - Guay9, Core 4571-4, 0-3 cm | ecosystem: Environmental > Aquatic > Marine > Hydrothermal vents >... | reverse complement strand
TTGGTATCAGAATTGACTATCGGCATATCATCAACCACAGTAACATTCAACGTCCCCGTAGCAACACTTCCATCACGTTCAACAATTTCAAGAGAGATAACATCAGTTACATTATCTTTCCCCTGTGCAGAATGATCAAGTGTATTGTCAGTAAGCAGATAGATATACTCTATGGTACCATTTCCCTCTTGATGCGTTGGGTCTGTTGGAGTAAAATTTGTAATAGTAAGCTGCCCATACTGTGTAGTAATGACTACCGGAGTAGTTGCACTGTTAAGCAACTGTGCTTCACTCACATCTGTACCGGCTATAGAAATATGGTTAAGCCCATCTTTGGCAACAATTTCAATAGTTCCTGTTTTACTCTCTTCGTCAGATGTCGGATTGGTACCATCGACATCCAGAGCTTCCTCTTCTACAAGTTTATCTGCATCCGGAATAATACTAGGAACATCTCCTGTTCCGTGGATTGTGATGATTAATGTTGTTGTAGAACTGTCTCCATCACTATCGGTAATTGTGTAAGAAAAAGTTTCTGTCAGAGTTTCTCCGGTAGAAATATGCTGAACTGCCACATTGTTATTGTCAAGTATATACTTATAACTTCCGTCAGCCTGAAGTTCAAGGGCACCGTATGCGCCATTGAAAACAGAACCGACACTTCCTGCCGTTCCTGTATTGACACTGCTAATAGCGGTGATCGGTGAAGGATTGTCTGCACCTTGGATATCATTAGTTGAAATATTCCCGACAATGACAGTCGTATCCGGGTCTCCATCATCGAATCCTGGTGCATCCGTAGCATCTTCCGTTACATCATTTACATCCGGCTTGGCAGTCGGAACATCATCCAAAATAGTAATATTTAATATGGAAGATTCCGTTATACCGTTATTGCCGGTTACAGAAATGCTGATAGAGTCAACCAATGAAGCATCACCTGCCGGGTGGGTCAAGTTGTCTTTCAGTGTATAGGTATAGTGAAGAGTTACAAGACCAGAACCGGTTTTTGTATAGCCGTCTATAAGAAGCGTACCTTCTGTTGTGTCTATGCTTATAGGAGAGGAGGAAACATTTTTAAGTTGATCATTTGTAATAGTTGTTGCACCATTACCACCGTCTATGACAAGTTCTTTCAAACCAATAGGAATACTGATGGCAATATCACCCTGTGTGACACTACTTCCATCATGAAGTGTACCATCACTAAGACCGGCTTCATTTACAATATTGTCTGCAATGGAAAGATCTATATTTGGATTGCCGCCACCTGTATTGCGATTTAAGTATTCAGTTTCAGGAAAGTCATAACGGTAGAGATCGGCATTTACATTTACTTCATATTGCCCTTCATGTCTTTCAATACCACTGCCTTCATCATGAAAATCATAGGCATGAAGCGGTGCATTGACATTGAGTGCATCAGTAGGTTCAGGAGCAATCGCATCGGTAGAAGTAGTGGATCGACTATCATCTTTGGACTCAGGGTTTTTTTCATCACTGTCGTCATCGGGGATCTTTACTTCTGTATCGGATGTTTCTTCTGACTGATCAACTACATTCTCTTCTATGGAACGCAGTGCATCATGGATCATCTTCCCTGATGCATCAACTATGATCTCTCCACTGAAGATCTGATCTCCGGGATGAACTTCACGCAAATTACCTTCTGCATCTTTAGCGAAGAACTTGCCTTCTAAATTTTTTAAATATCCAATAATTTTATTCATTTTCTACCCTTTTTGCTTCAGCTGTGAACTGAACTACTCTTCGGAACCCTAAACTTGTTTAGGCTAATTTGTGCAAACGAGTTTGCACTTCCTGTTTTTTTGAAACACTCACTTAATAATAAAGAACAACATCCACACGCTGATTTAACATACGACCTTCAACTGTTGCTTCAGTTGAAACAGGATCTCTGTTCATACGGTTCTCTGTATAAATTCTTGTCGTATTTACATTATCTTCTTTCAGAAGATCATATACTGTCTGTATGCGTTGGTTCACAGAAGCTGCCAAAGTATCTCTGCCCATTGTTTTTTTCCCAAGGTTCTGCCAGAATGTACTCCAGGCATTCAGGGGAACAACATGATACTCATTTGTATAATCTGCTGTGTGTCCTATGACAGACACATAGTATGACTTTAATCTCTTCATTTTGACAGTACTGATGATACCTGCAAGTGCATCACGTGAAGACTCGGTGATCACACCTCCTTTAAAGTACACAGGAGTAGAATAAAGTACTCTTTTGTTCATAAGTGTCTGACCGTTGATATGGTTGGGGATACCTGTATCGATATGTGGAAAGACAATTCCTGATCTTGACATATAGGTATCTGTGTAAAGGTCTGCAGAGAGAGCCAAAGATGAACTTAAAAGTATTGAGAGTATTATTTTTTTTATCATTATTTCAACCTTATTTTATCTAATTCCTGGAAACCTTTAGTACAGCCAAAAGGACGTTTTCTATTTTTATATTTAGACTTGGCACAAAGATCTTTGTTACCAGGAACACCATCGTTATCACTGTCATAACTTACAGGTAGTGTATCTCTTACTGTTACGTGATCTTTACTGTGTACACCTACACGTCTGTAGTATGTCTGCACATTACCCATGATGGATGCCATGGTCAGACCCATTGCATCAAGTATTCTGTATTTGGAAAGAAGCAGGTTGTATTTTGCAGCAATGAGTTCATCGTTTGCTCTTTTAAGATCATTCTCTGTTGCAAGAAGGTCAAGAAGTGATCTCTCTCCCAGTTCATACTCTTTACTGTAGAGCTTTAATGTCTTTGTACTCTGACTCTGATAGTCTTTCAGGAAAGGAATTTGATCCAGTGCCAGTTCATACGATCCCCATGAGAGGTCCATACCTTCAATTACCTGGCGTTTAAGATCATCTACTACTGACACTTCCTGACTTAGTTTGGAAAGTTTATGTCTTTTTGCTGCTTCATCTGCTCCACCGTTAAAGAGATTGTAGCTAACTACGACCATTGCCTGGAATCTGTCGTCATCACCTGTAAACTCGTTATAGTTCTGGTTGTAGTTTTCACTCAACTCTACATCAACTTTAGGGTAGAATTTACTTTTACTCTCACGGTAGAGTGCTTCTGCACCTTTGATATTGTATTTTCCTACAAGAAGTGAAGGATTGTATTCGAGTGCGTACATAGATGCTTTTTGCATATTTAACGGTAACTTGAGATTAAAGTTAGGTTTAGTCAGTTTTTTATATGAAAGCAGACGTCCCGTTACTCTTCTGAAGTTGAACATAGCGTTTGAGAGTCTGTTTTTCTGTACCATCATGTTGGACTTTGCCAAAGAGAGAGAAGATCTGATCTTGCTTACTTCGGAGAGTGAAGTAAGTCCTGCTTTGTAGGATTTGGAAACTTTATTGTAAAGTTTTGTGTTATGGTTCACATTTATTTTACTGTTATCAAGAAGTTCTTTCTCTTTGAGAAGTTCAAGGTAGACGTTTATTGTCTGGAGTGTCACATCATTTGCTTTTTCCAGGTAAGAGTATGCGGCCGCAAGTGTTCTCATCTTTTGGTAATTGACCTGTTCATGGGTACTGAAACCGTTAAAGATATTTTGTCTCAAGACAAGAGAGTTTTGGAAAACATCATAAGTCTCTTCCGGGGTACCGGAAAAATTTCCTGTATATTTTCTACCTACTGAAGATTGGAGATCCAGTGTCGGGTAGTAACCTGCATCTGCAATGTTCACCTCTTCTCTGGTTGCTCTGTAGTTTCTCAGTCTTTCTGTAATGATCGGATTGGTATCCAGTACCTCTCCCACGACCTGTTTTAGTGATGTTGCAGGCAGATCACTGATCCCCATGCAGCATAGTATGGGGATTAATAAAGCTTTCAATTTCATTTTGTCTATTCCTTTTCCTTGTAAATGTCCATAATTTGCTATTATTATAGCGAAAAATAATAATAAAATTAAAATTAAAGAGGGAAATACAATAGAATGGAGGGGGGGGTGAAATCCCCGCTCTACCTTTCAGTAAAGGTGTATTGTTTCGCTTTCAGTATAGGTTTTAAAATATAATCCATCACAGATTTTTTACCCGTCATAATATCTACATTTACCGTCATCCCGGGGATGATCTTTAAAGGTTTATTTTTTGTTCCAAGATGATTTTCTTTGGTTTTAATATGTACAGTATAAAAAGAATTCTCTTTTTTATCTTTTACCGTATCTGCAGAAATATGTACCACTTCACCTTCTAAACTGCCATAAATGGCAAAATCATATGCTGAAAATTTCACGATCGTTTTTTGTCCAGGATAGATAAAAGCAATATCTGAAGGTTTGATCTTCACTTCAAGCCATAACACCTCATCTGTCGGGACGATCTCGATCAGGTCATCTCCAGGTTTAATGACACCCCCGATCGTGTGTATATAAAGCTTTTGGATCACTCCTTTTATGGGGGAACGTACCAGTGTTCTGTTTATTTGATCTCCCAACTGTTCATGGCTCTCTTTTACTCTCATCTCTTCTGCTGTTACTTCATTCAGCTCTTTTTTTGCCTGGTTTTTAAAGTCTATTTTTGTCTCTTCAATATTATTTGAAATTTCAGAGATCCCGGCTTCTATTCTTGGTATGGAACCCTTTGCAGAGGTGAGATCTTCTTTGATCTTGTTCTCCTCTCTTTGAAGTTTCATAAAATCTATTTTGGATTTTACACCCTGTTTTACCATGGGTTTCATCATATTTACCTCTTCCTCTATGAGTGAGGCAGAACGTTTTAAATGTATGATCCTCTGTATGACTTCTCTGAGTTCATGCTCTTTTTGAACTTTTTTATTTTCCAGTCCGCTGACTTTTGCACTTATCTGTTTTTGTCTGCTTAAATAGAGACTTCTTTCATTGTGGATCATAAGAGGCATACTCTGTTCCAACGCATACCCTACAACAAACTGTTTTCCCTCTGACTCGGCTTTTAAACGGATCATTTTTGCCTGTAGTTCCAACTCTTTAATGTTGGTGGAGTTCAGTTGTGATATTGATTTTTGATTGTCAATTTTAAGAAGAGGCTGACCTTTTTCAACAATGTCACCGATCTTGACTAAAATATCTTCTACTATACCACCTTCAAGATTCTGGATCATTTGATTATCTCCGCTTGGAATAACTTCACCTTGACCTCTGGTGATCTCGTCTATTTGTGTAAAAGAGGCCCATGCGATGAACGCTGCCACAGCAATCAACCAGAAGTAGAGGACCCAACGCATTTTTTTAGGTGTGTTTTCTGCAACTGCCGCAGAAAGACTGTTCATAAATTCATAATCTTCAGGTGTTAATTTACGCTTCATCTTTTTTCCCTTTGAGTGCCTTCAAAACATCTTCACGTTTTCCATCCAGATACACTTTACTCTCATGCATCACAATAACACGCGGTGTTGCGACAAGAAGAGAAAGTTTTTGTGTCACGAGCATGAGAGTTTTACCTGAAAATGCTTCAGAGAAATGCCCCATCAGTTGTGATTCACTTAACTGATCCAGCGCATTTGTAGGTTCATTAAGAAGCATGACAGGTGCATCTGATATGAGTGCCCGTGCAATACCTATGCTCTGTCTTTGCCCTCCGGAAAGACCCTGACCTCTCTCTCCTATGGGCATATTGTAACCCAGTGGATGTCTACGTACAAATTCATCAACACCACTCAAATACGCTACTTCAAGCAATTTCTCATCACTGGCTGTTTGTGCACGGTGTAAAATATTGTCTTTCACAGTACCGCGGAACAGTGAAATGTCCTGAGAGACATAGCCTATGAATTTGCGTAATCTGGCAGGATCAAGTTGGGAAATGTCTACATCGTCGATCAGAATACTTCCTTCATCGGGGTCATAGAGTTTTAATATGAGTTTCTCAATGGTACTTTTCCCGGAACCGATTCTTCCGATGATACCCACATGTTCTCCGGGATTTATGACAAAAGAGACATCTTTTAAAGCCGGTACTTCAGATTCCGGATAAGAGAATGTTACATTTTTAAATTCTATTTTACCTTTAAATGTTTCTCTCTCAATGAAGTGCTGATCAGACAGTCTCTCCATAGGTTGCGTTGTAATCGTATTGATAACATCATAGGCAGATTTGGCATCGCTGTAGTTTGTTAAAAGAGCAGCGATCTGTCCCATGGGAGCAACAGTACGTGAGGACAATATAACAATACCTATAAGCCCACCCATGGTAAGTTCAAGATCTTTAATGAGAAATACACCATAAATAACAATAAATACTGAAGTAAGCTGCACCAGCAGACCGGTAATGGTCGGGACAGATGCGGATAGCAGACGGGAATAAAGACTTTTTTTGGCTATTTCACCAACACTCTCTTCCCATTGCCATTGAACCTGGCCAGCCATATCTTGTGTTTTTATGGTTTCTATGTTGTGAAGAGATTCAATAAGAATACCATTTTTTCTTGCTGATGCTTCATGCGTACTTTCTATACTTTTCTCTAATGGTTTCCTGATGATAAGTGCATATAACAAAATAAAGAGCATCATTACAATAGGGATAATGACGATCATTCCCCCGATGTAATAGATAACCAGCAGGAAGATCACCGCAAAAGGAAGATCGATCAGTACGGCCATGGTCGCATTGGTCAGAAAAGATCTGATGGCATCAAAATCTCTGATATTCGATGCAAATGAACCTACTGATTTAGGGTGCATCGCCATTTTCAGATCAAGCACTTTTTCAAAAATGATCGACGACATGACCACATCACTTTTTTTCGCAGCGATCTCCAGCATACGTGTTCTGAAAAACTTCAGGAAACCATCTAAAATATAGACAAAAACAACACCCGCAGCAAACACAAACAGTGTCTCTGTAGCATTATTTGGAATGACTCTGTCATAAACATTCATAGTAAACAGAGGTGAAGCCAAAACAAAAAGATTGACCAGAAATGAAGCCAGTAAAACATCTTTGTAAATAGGCCATGAAAGTTTAAGGGTATCCCAGAACCAGTGTTTTTTATGCTGTTTATGTACAAAATTGCTTTGATCTTCTCTTGAAAGCTCTTTTTTCAGTAAAAAAGAAAAGCCCAAATACTCTTCATCAAGCTCCTCGATCTTAACCCACTCTTCAAGTATGTTTTCTCCGGGATATACTACTTTTACTTCAGTTCTCTCCTCATTAAATGCTTCCAGTATGCATGATTGACCATGAGCCAGAAGCAAAATGATCGGAAGATGCAGATCCAGTATGGTTTTAAGATCTCTCTCTACCAAAGTACTTTTAAAACCTGCACGTTTTGTTGCTCTTGAAAAAAGCGTATGTGCCTGTGAAAAAGAGAGAAGATCTGGAGATTTTGCATCTGGAGTTAATGGCAGTCCTGCAGTTAATGTATCTACAGAAACAGCTTTGTCATACCTGCTTGTAAATAAACTTAATGTCTGCAAGAGAATATCGGAACGTATTTTATCTATATTATTCATTATAAAACCTAGCGTAAATTATGGGTGGTAATAAAACTTACTATTGTAACACACTGGTACTTTGACAGGAACCCTAAACTTGTTTAGGCTATAGTATATTTATGAAAAAATTTACAGCTTTATACTTTTTATTCCTGGCTTTACTTTTTACACTTTTTTATGCCGATACCTCTGTCATTTCAACAATGTTAAACGAAGGTCAAACTAAACTCACACTCTATTTACTAAACATATTTTTAGAACCCGGTCAACTCAAAGGTATAGATATCTGGATAAACCCTCACTACAAGATCATCATCAACCAAGCCTGCAACGGTATGATCCCCATACTCTTTCTATGGGCATCCATACTTGCATTTCCCTCTACAATTTGGCATAAAACAGTTTGGATGGGCTTAGGATACTTTGTATTTTCACTTGTAAATGTTTTTCGCATCCTGCTGGTGGTTCATTTTACAGAACAGAAAGCCGGTCAGGCAAACTTCTACTGGTCACATGATCTGTTGGGCAATTCGATCCTAATGATTGTGGGATTGGGACTGTTTATAGCTTTTATAAAAACTGCAAAACACAGGAACCCTAGCACCTAAAGGTATTTCCGTTGGTCACTTATTTATGCTCTTCAAGTAACCATCGAAACAGAGGAACGATATAGATCTTTTTATCATCTATTTGCATAGTCTGATCTTCCTCACTTGTAATAAGATATGCTTTTGAAAGTTTAAAATAATTCATAGCCTCAACCAATCCGTCTATTTCTCTTTTTCTTGTTGCAGGGTCATCAATTTTATAACTTACATTTACAAGATAGGCATTTGTATTGACCTTGGCATAAAAATCAACTTCCTGCTTCTCTTTAAAGTAGTAAACATCTTTTGTTTGACGACGCAGATGCAAAAATACAATATTTTCATACAATTTACTCATATCATCACCAATAGCATAATCATATATTTTTTTAAACCCATTATCTATGGCATATATTTTTTTAGGATTTCTCTGCTCCTCTTTAACTGAATTTCTATAAATTGGGACAGGGAACAGAGTGTATGCATCTTCCAAATAAGAGATATAATCAAAAAGAGTATCTTTTCCTAACTTATAGCCTTGAGATTTAAACTCATTAAAAAGTTTTGTAAAACTTACCAGGGTAGCAATATTGGTAAAACAATATTTATTGAGATGTTTCAATAGACTTCGGTTTTTTATATTGTATCTGTCTACAATATCTTTATAGACAATAAGTTCAAGGTAGTCACTGAGGATTTTTCTGGCAACGGGAGGTTCTTCATTGATCGTTTCAGCAAATCCACCATCTACAAGATAATCTTCTAAAGCATTTTTGATAAAACTAAGAGATTTTGATGAATGTAGGTTTACGTTGATCTCTTTATATTGTAAATATTCTTTAAATGAAAAAGGAAATATCTCATAAGTGATTGTCCGTCCCCTTAAGCTCGTAGCTATTTCAGTGGAAAGGAGTTTGGCACTTGAGCCGGTAACATAGATATGGATATTTTCTGTATCATAAACCCTTCTTACATAAAGTTCCCAATTATCAACAACCTGTACTTCATCTAAAAAAAGATAAACCTTTTCTCCCCTCTTTGCCGGGTATAACTCATAATAACTCTCTAGCAGAAGATCAAGAGAACTTAATTCCAAAGGATAGAGTCTATCATCTTCAAAATTGATATAAATAATATTATCTCTATTACCCTTTTCTCTTAATTTATTGATCATATCAAAAAGAATAGAACTTTTTCCACTACGTCTTACGCCTATCAGAGAAATGATCTTTTTTGATTCCAAAGGAATATTATATTCTCGTGGAAGAATATTCTTAATATCTCTTTCCATAAAGTCAACAATAAGCTTTTTAAATATATCTTTCATTAATATCCTTTTTAACAAGGATGATTATATTATTTTTCATCCTTTTTGTCAAGGATGATTATTTTTTCAGAAACCCCATAGCCGTAGCAATAATATCATCATCGTCTTTGGATCTGGACTTCAAGACAACTCTCTCTTTGCCCTCTTGCATGAACTCGATAAAGACATTCTCACCATAAGAAGAGACTTTGGATATACCCTGTTCTCTTGCCAATACTTTCATGACAATTACATCAATGAACTGTCTAGTGATCGTATCCAGTTTACCGAAACGATCTGCAATTTCTGACTCTATTTCGTACACTTCACCTGTACTCTCACAAAGAGAAAGACGGCGGTAGAGTTCGAGTCTGAGCCTGTCCTCTTCTATGAGTTCTTCATTCAGGTAGGCATCAACTGAGAGCTTCATATCTATATTTTGTGCTACCTCTTTATCTTGTCCGGAAAGCTCTTTTATGGCATCTTCAAGCATACGCAGATAAAGCGAATACCCTATTTGCTTAATATGCCCGGATTGTGCTTCACCAATGATATTTCCTCCACCACGAATTTCAAGATCATGAAATGCAAGAACTGCACCGCTCCCCAGATCAGAATGTGATTCAAGTGCGAGTAACCTTCGTTTTGCGTTATCAGTCAAACGTTCTTTATCTGTCACCATAAAATAACAATACCCTTCTTTCCCTCCACGACCTACACGACCACGAAGCTGGTGCAAGTCTGCAATACCGAAGTTATCTGCACCATCGACTATCATGGTGTTTGCATGAGGCATATGTATACCTGACTCGACGATGGAAGTAGAAAGCAGTACATCATATTCACCATCTTCAAAAAGCATCATTTCATCTTCTGTCTCTTTGGCTGAAATTTTTGAATGCAGTACTGCAATGCGAAGTTTAGGCAAGATTTCCAGCAAGACTTTTTTCTTCTCTTCTATACCGGCAATGGAGTTAAAGACATAAAAGATCTGCCCTCCACGACGCATTTCACGTAAAATGGCCTCTTTAATGACTTTATCATCATAAGACTTCACAAAAGTTCTTACACCCTGACGTTCTGTCGGAGGTGTCAAGATTTCTGAAAAACTTTTTACATCTGACATGGCAAGATTCAAAGATCTTGGTATCGGTGTTGCAGACATAGAGAGCAGATGTACATCAATAGCTATCTCTTTAAGTGCTTCTTTCTGTTTTACACCAAATTTATGCTCTTCATCTATGATAACAAGGGCTAAGTTTTTGAATTTTGCTTTAAGCAGAGCATGTGTACCTACCACTACATCCAGTCTTCCATCTTCCAGTGCCTGCAGTGTGCCATTTCTCTCTTTTGCAGTAGAGAACCTGTCCAGTTTTCCTACTTTTATACCATGTTCATAAAAACGCTCTTTAAGAGACTTGAAATGTTGAGATGAGAGCAGAGTTGTCGGAGCTATCATCATCGCCTGATAACCGTTTTTTACAGACACGAACATCCCGTTCATTGCTACTTCCGTTTTACCAAAACCAACATCCGCAGAGAGCAGTCTGTCCATCATTTTACCGCTTGACATATCATCAAGCATATCATTAATGGCACGTTCCTGATCTTCCGTATGTACAAACCCTGCCTGAGAAAAGAATATTTGATGTTCCGTAGCAATCTTTAAACCTAACTCTCGTTCTTCACTGCTACCTCCTACCTGCTCACTGCTCACTAATTTTATACCTTTTTTCAAGTGCCGTTGTGCAGAAAGGTTGATGATCTGTGAAGCAATGGCAAAAAGTTTCTCTTTGACTTTGGCTTTTAACTTTTTAAAACTGGCTTTCCCCATACGGTCAAGTATAGGCAAGGAACCACCTTCAGCTACATAACGGTCTATGACTTCAAGATTTGAAACCGGGATAAGCAGTGCATCTTCATTCTGATAATGCATTACTACAAATTCACTCATGGAACCCAATATTTCCCGTTTCTCAATACCTTTAAAAATACCCACACCATGGTTTTCATGTACCACATAATCACCAGGTTTCAACTCATCTAAAATAATACTGGCTTTCTTCACACGTTTACGTTTA
>Ga0164318_10006363_pt1 | contig 11438 bp, 12 predicted proteins | sample GuaBasSedimGuay9_FD_113734 | JGI IMG/M metagenome (GOLD analysis project Ga0164318, IMG submission 113734) | Subseafloor sediment microbial communities from Guaymas Basin, Gulf of California, Mexico - Guay9, Core 4571-4, 0-3 cm | ecosystem: Environmental > Aquatic > Marine > Hydrothermal vents... | reverse complement strand
TAGGATATTTTGAACCACAGATCCCTCACCTTTTTATAATCATTCATTATGATTCCGGGACCGTTTATGGAGCCGACTGAGGTACCGTAAACCCCGCTAATTTTAATATTGAGGTCCGTCAATGCTTTCCAAACCCCGATCTCATACGCCCCCCTGGCACCACCGCCCGAAAGAACAAGAGCAGCCCCGTCGCCAATAAGGGACTGAGTAAATGCAGAAGATGAAATAAATACTATAAGTATGACAAATATTTTTTTTAGCATATACCCGTATAATTTACCATTTGTAACAGTTTTTCAAGTGAATACACTACTGACCCTGACATTAAACAACAGCGTAAATTTGTTAAAAAGCATTATTTATGATAGCATGTAAATATGTCCGGAGTTCAACAGAGACCTGAAGTATCAGTTATCATCCCTGCATACAATAGATTCGAACTGTTGAAGGAAGCTGTTTCAACCGTTATGCGGCAGAGTTTCAATAATTTTGAACTTATTGTTGTTGATGACGGATCATCGGACATGACTCCTACTATAAGCTTGTACTACAAAGATGATCCAAGGTTCAGGTATTTCAGAATAGAGCATAACGGCATGCCCGGATATGTCCGGAATATTGGCGTGCATAAAGCCGCTGCTCCCTATATAGCCTTTCTGGATTCAGACGATCTCTGGATGAGGGACAAACTGAAAAAACAGATGCAGTTTTTGCAAGCCAGCCCCGGGATACCAATCGTCCATTCACGGGAGCGGTGGATTCGAAACGGCGAAGAAGTAAGCCAAAAAAAACAGAAGCATAAACGTTCGGGGATGATCTTTGACGATGCACTGATAAAATGCATTATTGGCCCTTCTACCGTTATACTTGAAAAAGAGCTCTTTGATAAAGCCGGGGGGTTCAGAGAAGATCTTGAAGTAGCAGAAGATTATGAACTGTGGCTTAAGATTACAGATACCACTGAAGTCGGTTATATAGATGAACCGCTTATTACCAAACGGGCAGGTCACGGAGAACAGCTATCCGAAAAGTATGGACATATTGAAATTTTCAGAATAACAGCACTTATGAACCTGGTTGAAGAAGGTTTCTTTACCGACGAACATCAGAAAGCAGCCCGGAAAGAACTTTCCAGAAAATGCCGAATTTATGCTGCCGGATGCAGGAAACGGGAACGCTATAACGAAGCCCTGGAGTACGAAGAACTCTCCCGGCAATTTGCGTAACTCCGTTCCTTTACAGTAAATATTCTGTGAAGTATACTGTCCCCATGGCAGAAGACAATAAAATCATATACTCCATGGTTGGGGTAAGCAAGAAACACGGTAATAAAGTAATTCTTAAAGACATATACCTTTCCTATTTCTACGGAGCAAAGATTGGCGTTCTGGGTCTCAATGGAGCTGGAAAGAGTACCCTTTTGAAAATCCTGGCAGGAGCGGATACTAATTTTACCGGAGAGACCGTTCTTTCAGAAGGGTTTACAGTCGGGTATCTCGAACAGGAGCCCCGGCTCGATCCGGATAAGACGGTTCGTCAAATCGTTGAAGAGGGTGTTAAAGAAATCGTCTCTCTTATGACAGAATATGACAGGATAAACGAAAAGTTTGCAGAACCCATGAGCGATGAGGAAATGAACAAACTTCTGGAAAGGCAGGGGGTGGTCCAGGACAGGCTGGAAAACCTTGACGGGTGGGAACTTGATTCCCGCCTGGAACTTGCCATGGATGCCCTTCGTTGTCCACCGGAAGATATGAAAATAAAAAATCTTTCCGGAGGAGAGGTGCGCCGTGTTGCTCTTTCCCGGCTGCTGCTTCAAAAACCCGACATACTGCTTCTTGATGAGCCGACAAACCACCTTGATGCCGAATCCGTTGCCTGGCTGGAACATCACCTGAAACAGTACGAGGGAACGGTTATTGCTGTTACCCACGACAGGTACTTTCTGGACAACGTAGCAGGGTGGATTCTGGAACTTGATCGAGGCGAGGGTATCCCCTGGAAAGGCAACTATTCATCCTGGCTGGAACAGAAAGAAAAACGGCTGGAAAACGAGGAAAAACAGGAAAGTTCCCGCCGGAAAACCCTGCAAAGGGAGCTTGAGTGGATACATATGAGTCCCAGGGGGAGGCATGCAAAGAGCCGGGCCAGGATAAAATCCTACGAAAGTCTGTTAAGCAATGATACCGCAGAGCAGGCAAAAAAATTACAGCTCTATATTCCCTCCGGTCCAAGACTCGGCGATATCGTTATCAGAACGGAGAATGTTAAAAAGTCTTTCGATGAAAAAATACTTTACGAGAATCTTTCATTCGATATACCCCCCGGAGCTATAGTGGGTATCATCGGACCCAATGGAGCAGGGAAGACAACTCTTTTCAAAATGGTTACCGGTCAGGAACAGCCTGACAGTGGTAAGATAACTGTCGGAGAAACGGTCAAACTTACCTACGTAGACCAGATCCGGGAGAAGCTCGATCCTGATAAAACTGTCTGGGAGATGATCTCAGGCGGGCATGATATTATCCGGTTGGGTAAACGGGAGATGAACAGCAGAGCATTTGTGTCCCAGTTTAACTTTAACGGAACCGATCAGCAGAAAAAGGTGGGGGTTCTTTCCGGAGGGGAACGGAACAGGGTAAATCTTGCCATGATGCTTAAAGAGGAAGCTAACGTTCTGCTTCTGGACGAACCCACCAACGATCTCGATGTCAATACGATACGGGCTCTTGAAGAGGGGCTTGAAAGCTTTGCAGGATGTGCTGTGGTTATCTCCCACGACAGATGGTTTCTTGACAGGGTTGCAACTCACATCCTTTCCTTTGAAGGGGAAAGCGAAGCTTTCTGGTTTGAAGGAAACTGGAGCGAATATGAGGAAGACCGGCGGCGCAGACTTGGGGATGCAGCCATTCAGCCGCACCGGATAAAATACAGAAAATTAACCAGAGACTGATAAAATAATCTCACTTCTCAGAGACCTCTTGCAGGCTGGTTCCTGCCATGCTACTATATCTCAATTTTCAAAACACCGTTTCAAATATCGCAACTGGAGGAAACATGATAAAAGTCAGATGGCTGGGCAGAGGCGGCCAGGGTGGATTCACTGCATCACGGCTTCTTGGGAAAGCTGCGTCACTTTTCGAAGGGAAATACGCCATGGCATTCCCCTCATTTGGTCCGGAGAGGCGGGGCGCTCCGGTACTGGCTTTTACGAGAATAGATGATAAAAAAATTACAGATCGAAGCGAATTTGATTCTGCGGATTACCTTGTTATTATGGATGAATCGCTGCTGGATGAATCGGCCATGACAAGCCTTTCCAGTGAGGGGAAAGTCATCCTGAACAGTGCTGCCCCCCAGCGGTACAGCTCCCTTGCAGGCAGCCGCCGGATAATTGCTCTGGATGCAACCACTGTTGCACTTGAAATTATTAACCGCCCCATCACCAACACCGCTATGTTCGGGGCACTGGTTGCCGCTTCAAATATTGTAACTCTGAATTCGGCTCTCAGCAGTATCGAAGCGGAAATGAAACCGGCAATTGCTGCTAAAAACAAGGATATCGTAAAAAAAGCTTATGATCTGGTAAAGGAGATGATCGATGGATAAACCGGAACTGAAAAATTTTACCAAACCGGAATCAATAAAGGATTATCCTGTCGGCCCATCTTTTAGCGGCGGCCATCTTGTTTCGGTAAATTCCGGCTGGAGAACATTCAAACCCGTTGTTGCTCTTGATACCTGTACCGGCTGTTACCGGTGTTACCTCGTCTGTCCCGATGGAGTTATAGTCAAGACTGAGGCAGGTAAAGTGGCTGTGGACTACGATTTCTGTAAAGGCTGCGGTGTATGTGCTCATGAATGTCCTTTTGATGCTATCGAAATGGTCAAGGAGGATCTCCAAAAATGATGCATAACCATAAAAATGAAAGTGTATTTGTATCCGGTGACGAAGCGGTAGCTCTGGGGGTTAGGCTTTCAAGACCCCATGTCATCTCCGCATACCCCATCACTCCCCAGACAATTGTAGTGGAACGTTTATCCGAAATGGTAGAGGACGGATCCCTTGTTGCCAGATATATTCACGTTGAGTCTGAGCATTCCGCAATGTCGGCTGCAATGGGAGCAAGTTCAGTTGGAGCACGGGCATTTACTGCAACGTCTTCCCAGGGACTGCTCTATATGGCCGAAGGTTTACACTACGCCAGCGGCGGGAGAATGCCTATTGTTATGATGAATGCAAACAGATCACTGGCTCTTCCCTGGAGTATATTTGGTGATCACCGTGATTCCATGTCAATGCTTGACTCCGGATGGATCCAGGTTTACGTCGAAGATGCTCAGGAAGCTCTGGATATGACGATTCAGGCATACCGGATAGCTGAAGATTCTTCAGTATTGACCCCTCTCATGATAAACCTCGACGGATTTATCCTTACCCACACCTACGAACTGGTGGAAGTTCCCCCGCAGGAAGAGGTCGATTCTTATCTTCCCCCTTTCTCTACTCCAAACAAGATGAGCCTTGAAGATCCAAAGAGTATGGGATTCAGCACAAGTCCTGCGGATAATATGGAGTTCAAGTATCAACAGCACAAAGCAATGATGGACTCCAGGGAAGTTATTAAGCAGGCTGATAAAGAATACGCTGAAATTTTCGGCCGATCATACAATGGATTAATTGACTGTTACCAATGTGATAATGCTGAATATATCCTTGTGACTGCCGGGAGTGTTACCGGTACTGCAAGAGTGGCTGTGGATTCTATGAGATCAAAAGGGATCAAAGCAGGTGTCCTTAGAATCCGGTTTATGCGCCCCTTCCCCGAACAGGAGGTACGAAATACTCTTGCCGGAGCTGCTTCCTACGGCGTTCTCGACAAAGACATCTCCTTCGGTTATGAAGGCACCATGTTCACAAACGTAAATTCCGCTCTCAGCGGAACAGCTCATATACCACGGGGCATAAATTTCATAGGCGGATTAGGAGGAAGGGATATCAGTGTACAGGATATAGAGGAAATGTTTGAAGCACTGAGGCTGTGTCCTGCTCATGATTATACTGAATACAGAAAAAACAGAATCCGTTTTGTAAATATGGGAGTAAGTATTCATGAATAACAAACGCATAACTGTCAAGAACATGACTGACAAAGAATATTTCTTTGGACATAAGGCATGTGCAGGCTGCGGAGGCAGCCTTGCGGTCAGGCTTGCTTTAAAGGTATTCGGAGATCGGACTTTTGCAGCACTTCCTGCCGGCTGTATGTCTGCCGTTGGCTTTATTTACCCTCAAATGGCCTTTCTAAACAATGCCATAATATCAACCTTTCCCGGAACAGGTTCCATGCTCTCCGGAATGCGGGCAGGTCTTGATGCTCTGGGAATCAAGGATACACATGTTGTGGGATTTGCCGGAGACGGAGGTACTGCAGATATTGGTCTTCAGGCTCTTTCCGGTGCAATCGACAGAGAGGAAAAGATAATTTATATATGCTATGACAACGAAGCATACATGAATACAGGTGTTCAAAAGAGCAGCCTTACCCCGTACGGTGCACGGACGACGACCTCCCCTGCGGGGGAAAATTTACCCGGATCGGTAATGCATAAAAAGAATCTCTTTGAGATCGTTGCAGCTCACGATATAGCCTATGCTGCAACCGCAAGCGTTGGTTATCCGCAGGACTACCTTAATAAACTTTCAAAAGCAGCATTGGTAGAGGGCACTTCCTACATCCATATCTACGCTACCTGTCCCACGGGCTGGGGAACTCCCACTGAGACTTCCGTTTCTCTTGCTAAAGAAGCGGTTGACTCAGGCCTTTGGTACCTTGCGGAGTATGAAAATGGAGAGTTTACCCTTAATAGAAGACCCAAAGAGTTTTTTCCGGTTAAGGAACATCTGCTTAAGCAGGGGCGTTTCAAACATCTTAAAGATTCCGATATCAGGATAATTGAAGAAGCACGGGATAAAAAATGGAAACGGATGCTGGAGCATTGGAAGTAAAAAGAACCCCTGAGAATTCATGATTTCGCCTTCCCGGCATTGCCCTGAAAAGGGAAATAGGGCAGAATACAAATCATGGAACAATATGACTGCATCATCACCGGCTCCGGACCGGCGGGTCTTGGAGCTGCATTTTACCTCGTTGAGAAAAACCCGGGTTTGAAAATCCTTATCCTGGAGAGAGGAAAAACCAGTTCCGGGGGATTGAGAAACGATTGCAAGATGAACTTTACCTATCCTATCGGTTTTCCTGCTGAAAACTGGGACAGCAAAGAGGCTGAATACTACCTTAAAATGGTAATCGAAAAGCTCAAACCGGAGATTCTGGAAAAGAAAAACCTTGAAACCTACCAGAGAAGATCTGCCCGCCTGGGAGTGGATCTTATAAATATCAGGCAGACTCATCTGGGAACTGACGGAGGTCTTCTCCTTATTAAAAAACTGACCGCAGAGCTGGAGGGACTTGGAGTTGAAATTTCGCTGGGTGAAGAGATGCTGGAGCTGGATCACTCAAGAAATGTTGTCATTACTGATAAAAGAACACTAAAATACCGGGCTCTGCTCATCGCCCCGGGAAGACAGGGTTTCAAATTTATTCAGAATATCATGGATAGCATGGGGGTAGTATATGTTGACCATACGGTTGATATTGGAATACGGGTTGAAACCCGGGTAGAGCACTATCCGATTGTTAAGGATTACTATGACCCTAAATTCATGTTCCCGGAACGGGTACGGACATTCTGTACCAACAGCGGTAATGCCCATGTCGTACAGGAAAGATACAAAACAGTTCATGACGAAGTTTATTATTCCGTAAACGGACATGCGTACTCAACAAAAAGGCAGCCTAACGGGCTGGCAAACTTTGCTATGCTGAAAACGGTCAGATTTACCGAGCCTCTTGCCAGCGGGCAGCAGTTCGCTGTCAATCTCGGGCTGCAGGCAATGCTGATGGGGGGAGGAAGGCCTCTTATGCAGAGGGTAGGAGACTTCAGAATGGGAAAACGCTCAAAGGAAAAGAGCTTCAACGATGATCTGTTTGATTTTTCTCCCTCCCTTTCAAGCAGCTGTCCGGGAGATATAAGCCTGGCAATGCCCTCCAAAATCCTCCGGTATATATGGAAATCAATGAAGATGCTGGATACAATTGTTCCCGGTGTACTTCACCCGAGTACCATCATGTACTACCCCGAGATAAAGCTTTACGCCAACAAGCCTGAGTTTCTTGACAGGCACTTCAGAGTCAGGGGAAGTGTATTCTTCGCCGGAGACGGCGCAGGAACCAGCAGGGGAATTACTGCAGCCTGGGCCAGCGGAATCAGGGCTGCTGAAGGAATGCTGAAGATCACATCCAATGATAAAACTACAAGTGTTAATACCATAACCAGGAGTTAATAATGCTTTTTAAGAAGCGGAATCCCTGTATTAAATAAAAAAATGGAATATCCACTATTCCCCACTCCTCATTTTTTTAAAAACGTTTTCTACCACCCCAAGAAACCGCTTTTCCCCTATTCCATTGCAGATACTTTGTGAGACGAGTTGTCTGATCTTTTCTTCCAGAATAGTTTCGTACCCGGTTTTCCTGTCCGCAAACACTTTACTGCTTATTCTAACCCCTTTGCTTCGATTAATGATGATAATCCCCTCTTCTTTAAGTTTGTTGTATGCCTTCGAAACAGTATGCATATTAATACCAAGTTCCGATGCAAGATTTCGTACTGAGGGCAGGGGATCATCAGGCTGCAGATATCCCCTGGCAATTCCGTAGCGGATTTGGTTTGCCAGCTGTGTATAGAGGGCTTCCTCACTGTTTACATCAATCTGCAATAACACCTTGACAGCTCCTTGTTGTTCTATGTATAATATAACAGCTATAACAGTAAGGGTCAACAATGCAATTTTCTTAACGGAAGGTAGTGTATGAAACGGTATACAGCTCCGATAGTGGCAGCAATAGGTGCTGGAGTAATTATTGCTGTTTTCGGAGGATTCTATTTTATGATTTTTAAAGCTATTCCCGGTGCTTCATGCATGCGTTTACTTATAGCGGGAATAGTACTTGCGGCTTTAGGGGTACTCGTGGCAGTACTTATTCAGCGGATAAAAGAAATAAAAGAAGGAGAGGAAGATGATCTTGGTAAATACTGATTACATTTCAGGGAAAGAACTGGAAACCCTTGGACTGGTTAAGGGTGCTGTTATTCAGTCAAAGAATATCGGGAAAGATATAATGGCAGGGTTTAAAACAATTGTCGGGGGCGAGCTGAAGGGATATTCCGAAATGATAAACGAAGCCCGCGCAAAAGCTACGAAACGGATGGTGGAAGAAGCTGAAAAGCTTGGAGGTGATGGTGTTGTAAACGTCCGTTATGCTTCTTCTGCAGTAATGCAGGGTGCAGCAGAAGTGATGGTGTACGGTACTGCAGTAAAGTTTCGGTAAGATTTCATTCCAAGAGGCATAAGAAAGTATGAGAAGAAAGGATAAGGAACGACAAAACAAAGCGGCAATAGAAAAGATTCTTAATGAGGCAAAAGTCTGCCGTTTGGGATTGTTTGACGGAGTAAAGCCGTATATTGTTCCCATGAACTATGGATACAAAGCAGGTATCCTGTATTTCCATTCTGCCAGGGAAGGGAGGAAGGTTGAAATCCTCAAAAAAAATCCTGTTGTATGCTTTGAGATTGATATCCCCGGCAGTGTTGTCTCTTCAGAAGAAGCCTGCAGCTGGTCTATAAACTACCGGTCTGTTATGGGAGAGGGAACGGCAGCATTTGTAAGTGATGAAAATAAAAAAGAAGAAGCCCTGCGCTGTATAATGGACCATTATTCCGGTAAAACGGAGTGGAGTTTCAGTTCTGAAATGCTTAAAAAAACTCTTGTTTTTGCGGTAAAAGCTGAAAATATTACCGTAAAAGAATCGGAAACGTAGTATTATGGGTACAACGTTAGTCTTTGCGGAGTAAAGATGACAGAGATAACCGGCATTACCAACAAACTCCTGACCGTCAATGTTTCGCAGAAGAGCTGGGAAGTAAAAAGAATTGCTGAGAGTAACCGTAAGACCTATCTCGGGGGGAAGGGGCTGGGACTCAAAATCTATTACGATACCTTCCGTGATCGACTTGCCGGCATTGATCCTCTGGGAGAAGAGAATCCGCTTATCTTTATGGCGGGTGTTTTCACCGGAACTGGTGCTGTCTGCTCCGCCCGGTTTGCAGGAATAACAAAATCCCCCCAGACAGGTATCATGATAACGTCCTCATGCGGCGGCCCCTTCGGCGGAGCACTCAGGACAGCAGGGTATGACGGCCTTTTTATTTCAGGGAAATCAGAATCACCACTATACATTGAGATAACCTCCGATAATGTTATCTTCCATGATGCTGAAAAAATCTGGGGTTTAGATACGGAAGAAACCCAAAAAGTACTGGGGCTTTCAAGGAAGGACGGAGAACTGGTTATCGGTCCAGCCGGAGAAAACGGTGTTTTATACGCTAATATAAAATCCGGACACCGGTTCTTAGGCAGAGGGGGAATGGGTGCTGTAATGGGATCCAAAAACCTTAAAGCTGTAGTCGTACGGGGCCGGACATACAAAGTAAGACCGGCTAATAAAAAGCTGTTTAATAAAGTAAGAAACAGAGCCTCCCGATTCATTGCAAAAAATGAGTTCTCAGATAAATACAGAAGCTTTGGTACTGCTTTCAACGTACTTCCCGGAATAAAGGCCGGTTATGTCCCGGTAACAAATTTCAAATACCGTACCGATGACCGGTTCAAACTCCTTTCCGGTGAGGCAATGGCTGAAAAGTACGGAACAACCAGCAGTTCCTGTATTCCCTGCTCAATCCAGTGCGGCCATAAGGGGACCTTTCCGGACGGAACGGTTAAACAGATTCCCGAGTACGAGACAACAGGTCTGTGGGGACCGAACATCGATAATTATGACCCTGATAAAATAGGCGAGTGGAACCTTCTCATGAACCGTTTTGGGCTGGATACAATATCTACAGGGGGAACGGTAAGCTGGGCGATGGAAGCCGGGGAACAGGGAATTCGGAAAACGGAATTGAGATTTGGCAAAACCGACAACATTTCTAAAATTATTGAGGACATCGCTTACCGCCGGGGAGAGGGAGCAGAACTTGCCCTTGGTTCAAGAAACCTAAGCAGCAGATACGGTGGCAAGGATTTTGCAATTCAGATAAAGGGTCTTGAGATGGCGGCATACGACCCCCGGGGAGCCTGGGGGCAGGGGCTTAGCTATGCTGTAGCGAACAGGGGTGCATGCCATTTAAGTGCGTTCCCTTTAGCAATGGAAGTTTTATTCGGGTTTCTCAATCCTTACACAACAAAAGCAAAAGCATTCTGGGTAGACTTTTTTGAAAACTTCTACGCTGCACTAAATTCATTGCAGACCTGCCAATTCACTTCTTTTGCCTATCTTCTGGAACCTTTTCCTGTACATATTTTTCCCGACTTTTTACTGAAACTTGCCATGCAGTATTTCCCCGCTATAGCGGTCCGGTTTTTAAACTTCGGAGTGCTGAATCAAACCTGGGAATCAATAACAGGGATAAAACTGTCCCAAAAAGATTTCTTACGGGCTGGCAGAAGAATTCACCTCCTCGAACGGTACATGAATACAGAAATGGGAATATCCAGAAAAGACGACACCCTTCCCGGGCGGTTTTTAACCGAAGCGGATACAAACCATCCGGTTAAAAAAGCAGTAAACCTGAAGCCCATGCTGAAGACGTATTATAAACGTAAAGGCTATGATGAACATGGCCGCCCCGGGAAGAAAGAACTTGCTTCCCAGGGTATTGACGTTGCTTACTGTGATAGAAAAGAGTGAAAAATAATAATGGAAGGTCTTTTTGAAGTAGATAGATACTGTCCAGCGGGAAATAAAAACATAAAAATTAGATTTGCGGCTTTCTGTCAACAGCTTCAAAATCTATCCCTTTTTTGCACATAGAAAGGGATATGATAGGATTACGTAATCCTTTAATTCGCGCATCAAGTGCCGAAGTACAGGTCTCCAAAATCACCGAGTCCCGGAATAATGTAGGCTTTTTCGTTTAACTCCGGATCAACATACCCGGTAATTATCATTGCTTTGGGGGCACACTTCTGAAAGGTTTCAATCCCTTTAGGTACAGAAATCAGATTAACAAAAATGATCTTTTCTTCAGGAACTCCATGGTTTTTAAGTACCTCAATAGCCTTGCATACCGAACCTCCGGTCGCAAGCATGGGATCGAGAAGCAACACATGCCTGCCGGATATATCCTCGGGAAGCTTGGCGTAAAAAAGAGTAGGGAGTGCTGTTTCTTCATCCCTTTGAATAAGAATTTTGCCTATTCGTATGGCCCGGCAAACCTCACGGACCGCTTTTTCCATGGATTCACCGGCTCT
>Ga0164318_10006362_pt1 | contig 11440 bp, 9 predicted proteins | sample GuaBasSedimGuay9_FD_113734 | JGI IMG/M metagenome (GOLD analysis project Ga0164318, IMG submission 113734) | Subseafloor sediment microbial communities from Guaymas Basin, Gulf of California, Mexico - Guay9, Core 4571-4, 0-3 cm | ecosystem: Environmental > Aquatic > Marine > Hydrothermal vents >... | reverse complement strand
TGTAATCCCTAAAAGACGTTTAACCATAAATGCCACCTGCTCTTTCGCCGCCTTGGCTTTTCCCGTTAACGCTTTTTTAACCTGCAGTGGAGTGTACTCTGCAAACTGCCCAAATTCCTGCAGCAGTTTTAACATGATCGCACCGCGAAATTGTGCCAATTTAAGAACCGTTTTCGGATTATGGGCATAAAAGATATCTTCCATCGCTACTTCATCTATTTTATGCGCTGCAAAAACCTGTTCCAGACCTTCCACCATCTGAGGAATCTGAAACTGCAGATCTTCTGCTTTCATCTTAATCATTCCAGCTTCAATAAGTCTTATTTTTCCCTGATGAAGCTCTATCACGGCATACCCCATGTTACGTGTACCCGGATCAATACCCAATATATTCATATTACCCTCTCTTGTCAGATGGTATGGCACTTATTCACATAAGTGTTTAAAAACTATTCACAGGTGATTTTAGCATAGAACAGGGGAAATTCCTGTATTATTACCTAATCTTTTCACATCCATGTTCACAACATTTTAACAGCTTGGGAGATCCATGAATATCGGCGAATCCGTATTGAAAATGCTTCAGGATGAGATCCCTGAAATCGAATATCAACGCTATATTAAACAGCTTGAATATTGTGAAAGAGATTCTCGAAGCAATTATGCTCTATTTTATGCTCCAAATCCTCTAATAGCCAATTGGATAAAAAACCGTTATACCGATAAAATCGCCTATCTTTTTGAACTGAAAAATGGAGTAAGACCTAGTGTTTCAATTGCACTAAAAAGCCAAAAGAAAGATTTTATTAAAACAGTTAACAGCGCTCCAGTAAACGAAAATATCAAACAATCAATGCTTAATCCCTCTTATACCTTTGAAAATTTTGTTGCCGGTAGTTCTAATCAATTTGCCTATGCAGCCGCAAAAAATGTCAGTGAAAAACCAGGCAGTATCTATAATCCTCTTTTTATCTACGGAGGTGTCGGCTTAGGAAAGACACACCTAATGCAAGCGGTAGGTAATGTACTCCAAATACAAGGAAAAATCGTTATATATACCAGTGTCGAACAATTTTTAAATGATTTTACCAGTAATCTACGTAATAACACCATGGACCGTTTTCAAGATAAATACCGAAAATGTGATGTTTTACTAATAGATGATATTCAATTTTTAAGTAAAAAAATTCAAACGCAAGAAGAGTTTTTCCATACATTTGAAACCCTGCGCAATGAGAAAAAACAGATTATTATGACTGCTGATAAACATCCTAAGCAGATTGCCGGGCTCGAAGAGCGGCTGCGAAGCCGCTTTGAGTGGGGACTCGTCGCAGATATACAGCCGCCTGAACTTGAAACAAAAATCGCCATTATTAAGAAAAAATGCGAGATCAACCGTGTTCAGCTCGATAATGATGTCATTAATTACATCGCGACTATTATAGACAACAATGCCCGTGAAATCGAAGGAATTCTTTCAAAACTTCATGCCTACGCTCAACTGATGCATCAAGTTATTACCATTGAATTTGCAAAAAATGTCCTCAAAGAACAGCTTCAGGAAAAACGAGACAGTGTCACAATCGATCTTATTTTAAAAACAGTCTCTAAAAAACTCAATGTAAAGCCATCAGAAATACGTTCCAAAAGCCGCAGCCGAAATATTGTTTATGCAAGACGAGTTGCCATCTATCTTGCCCGTGAACTTACTCCGATGTCGATGCCGCAACTCGCACAGTATTTTGGAATGAAAGATCATACAGCCGTCAGTCATACCATGAAAAAAATCAATGAACTTCTTAAAAATGATGAAGATTTCAAGGTAAAGATTGAAGAACTTAACAACAAAATAATGATGCCTGAACCTACTTAGAAAATCTTCACTTTGTACAAGGCATAAAAAAAGATATAATTTGAACAGTGAATAAGTGTGAATAAGAGAAGGTCAATCTTTCACTCATTAAAAGCCCAATAGAACGGGCTTAAAAGCAGATATTCACTTTTACACAGGAAACTACTATTATCTACTAAAAATTAAAAAGATATAGGGAATTTGAATGAAAATTGCTATTGCCAAATCAATCCTTGAAAATATACTTGTCCATACACAACCTTTTCTTGAAAAAAAAGATACTTCCCAGATCACTTCCCATCTTCTTTTTGAGATCAATTCTAATACTTTGGTTATTAAAGCAACAGACTACGAAGTTGGTCTTCTTAGTAAAACAGACCAAATACGTCTCGAAGAGACAGGAAGTGTCACAGCTAACGGTAAAAAATTATTAGACATCGTTCGTATATTAAAAGAGGGAGAGATTATTCTTGAAACTCAAAACAATATGCTTCATATTCAACAAGCTCACTCTGACTTTAAACTTCCTACCTATGATGCACGTGAGTTTCCTGTATTTCCTAGCTTGCAAGAAAAACCGAAAATTGAAATAAAATCTAAAATTCTGATTGAATCACTTAAAAAGATCACCCCTGCAGCCGATAGCAATAATCCTAAATTTGAACTTAATGGGGCTTTAATAGATATTCATGATTCACATCTTAATTTTGTCGCAACCGATACCCGTCGCCTTGCACTTGTTCAAGTGGAAAATACAAGTGAATCTGAACTCTCTATCATCATTCCAAAAAAAGCAATTATTGAAATTCAAAAGCTCTTTTTTGACAATATAGAGATCTATTATGACAAAACACATCTTCTTATACAATCTGATCAATACACATTTTTTACAAAGTTGATCAATGGAAAATTTCCTGATTACAATCGTATCATTCCCAAGGAAATTACAAACACTCTCATACTTCCCAAAGCACAAATGATTGATGCTATTAAGCAGATTACTACCATCTCAAATGATATGAAACTTACTTTTGACAATAATCATATTACTTTTGAAAGTTTAAGTGAGGATAATATTGAAGCTAAAACCGAAATGGAATTTGCTACAGGATTTACTGACCCGTTTGTACTTGCCATCAATAGCCGTTATATTCTTGATTTTCTTGGACAAATAAACAATACTGAATTTACAATAGGACTTAATACTCCCAATCTACCATTTTTACTTCGTGATGGTAATTTCAGAACAATCGTTATGCCAATCGTTATATAAATTTTTTCCTTTAGAGCTGAATAAATCTCTTTTCAGCCTCTTTTATTCATTAATATATTTTATTTATCCAAGATCAACCACTTTTTTAGCTATCTTTTGTTAAAATAGAAGGAATTCCCCTTTTTTTGGAGTACAAATGGAACAAAATTACGGTGCTAGTAATATTAAGGTCCTTAAAGGACTCGAAGCGGTTCGTAAACGTCCTGGGATGTATATCGGTGATACAAGTCATCGTGGTCTTCATCATCTTGTCTACGAAGTAATAGATAACTCTATCGATGAGGCAATGGCCGGATATTGTGATACGATTTCGATTGTACTGACAAAAAAGGGTACTGCAAAAATTTCTGATAACGGTCGCGGTATTCCTACCGATATACACCCGACAGAAAATATGTCTGCTGCCACCGTTGTGTTAACCGTACTTCATGCCGGTGGTAAATTTGACAAAGATACCTATAAAGTTTCCGGCGGTCTACATGGAGTAGGAGTTTCTGTTGTCAATGCACTTAGTGCAGATCTTCATATGACTATTTATAGAGACGGTCAGGTATATGAACAAAACTTTAAACAGGGAATTCCTCAAGAAGTGCTTGCCGTCACAGGTACATCACGCAAACACGGTACTACAATTGAATTTGCTCCAGATCCTTCTATTTTTACAGAAACCGTCACCTTTGATTATGAATATCTTTCCAAACGTCTTAAAGAACTTGCCTATCTGAATCCACAAATAAAAATTATTTTCAAAGATGAACGTGACGGCAAAAGTGAAACTTATCACTTTAAAGGTGGTATTACACAGTTTGTAACAGATCTCAATAAACGAACAGTTGTGGCAAATGCTTTTGAATTCAATGCAAAACTTGAAGATATAGAAGTGGATATTGCGTTAATGTACAATGATGCTTATGATGAAAAAGTGTACAGTTTTGTAAATAATATCCGTACACCGAACGGTGGAACGCATGAAGCCGGTTTCAGAGCTGCTTTGACACGTGCTATTTCAAACTATAACTCCCACAACGGTAATGTCAAAGAGAAAGATATTAAAATAAGTGGTGATGATGTTAAAGAGGGAGTGATTTGTGTTATCTCAGTACGTGTTCCCGAACCACAATTTGAAGGTCAGACAAAAGGTAAATTAGGAAATACCTATGTACGTCCTTTGGTACAAAAACTCTCTTATGAGAACCTTTCCAAATATTTTGAAGAGAATCCCATTGAAGCCAAAGCAATAGTTCAAAAAGCACTGTTAGCTGCTAAGGGAAGAGAAGCCGCAAAAAAAGCGCGTGATTTGACACGTCGTAAAGATTCAATGAGTGTTGGAACTTTACCTGGTAAACTGGCAGATTGTCAAAGCAAAGATGCGACCATCAGTGAACTTTACCTGGTGGAAGGGGACTCTGCAGGCGGTTCAGCAAAGCAGGGCCGTGATCGTGTATTTCAAGCTATTTTACCGTTAAAAGGTAAGATTTTAAATGTAGAAAAAGCCCGTTTGGATAGAATTCTAAAATCAGAAGAGATCACCAATATGATCACGGCGCTTGGATGCGGAATCGGTGAAGAGTTCAATGAAGAAAAACTTCGTTATCACAAAATTATTATTATGACGGATGCCGATGTCGATGGCTCTCACATTCAGACACTTTTATTAACTTTCTTTTTCCGTTATTTTCGTACTATTGTTGAAAATGGGTATCTTTATCTAGCACAACCACCACTTTATCGTTACAAAAAAGGTAAAAAAGAGATCTATTTTAAAGATGACCAGATGATGAATGACTTTTTGATCGACAATGGCGTGGAATCGTTGGAAGTTGAAAATATCGGTCATAATGATCTTGTAGGCTTCTTCAAAATGGTGGATCACTACAAAGGGAGTCTCGATGCGCTTGAGCGTCGTTATGCACTTGTAACGTTGATCCGTCATTTTATTGAAAATCCAAATATTATCGGTTTAAACAATGAAGAAATGTACAAAGAGATTGAATCTTTTCTGAGAGAACGAGATAATAATATTCTTTCTAAAATAATCAGTGATGAAGAGATTCATCTCTTTGTTCAGACAGCAGATGGTATGGAAGAGTTACGTATCAACGATGAACTTTTTACTGCACCGCACTTTAATGAAGCACAATATGTATATGGCAAGATAAAAGAGTGGGATTTTGATATAAAAGGTGATTTAATCGAGCAGCTTGACAGGGTTAAGGATTATGCACGAAAAGGTTCTTACATCCAGCGTTATAAAGGGCTTGGTGAGATGAATCCAGAACAGTTATGGGAGACAACCATGACACCTGAAAACCGTGTTTTGCTTCGTGTTACAATTGAAGATGGGGAGACAGCGAGTGATGCATTTACCCTCTTTATGGGGGATGAAGTTGAGCCGCGTCGTAATTACATTGAAACACATGCCAAAGATGTCAAACATCTGGATGTATAGGTTTATTTTATGCTCTATGCTGAAGAAAAAGAGAGGGAAAATCGCTTTAAATTAGCCCTGAGGATGGGTGTTCCCATCTTTTTATTGGCTGGTATTACAGTAGCCGGGGTTCTTTTTCAATATTTTGATACCATTCCAATCCAGTTTTTTGTCATATGGATCGGTGTATTTGCCGTGATGATTTACTACCTTTTTTATCTGATTTATCAAGGATTTAATGAGCGCATTACCGATTCAATCACACACACTTTTAACCGAGAATATTTAATTCCTCTTTTTAAACGTGAGATAAAAAGAGCTCCTTATACTGTTATTTTGATCTCTATTGATAATTTGCATGATATTAATACACGATTCGGTACAAAGAACGGGGATAGAATCTTATTTGAAGTTGCCCGGCGTATTGGTGAGTACTTTGAAGACAGACAAATGCAAAAAATTCCTATAGGCCATTTTAAAGGTGGTGATTTCTTTGTCGGTCTTCGGGGAGATAGTAATGAATATAAGACGATGATGGAGTTGATCTGCATAAAATTTGAAAATTACAGTATTGATGATATTGAGGTCAATATCAGCGGTGCAATTACAGATACAACATTCAGTAAGAATCTTGACCAATTAATTGATCAACTCTTTGATCAGCAAAATGAAAAAAGAACGGTACAATATTTGATTGAAGAGAATGTGCCGATAAAACCTGACGAAATTGAGACAAGTGTTATCAACGCAGTCAAAAATAACTCTTTTGTCATACGTTATCAAAATGTCATATCAGGCGATGAAACAAGGATCGTTGATCTCTCGGTTAAACTTAAAGGTGAAAATGGTAAATTAATTCATCAAAAAAATTATATACCAGTGATCAGCAGGTTGGGACTTCTGCGAGAGTTTGATACAGCAATAGTGGAAGCCATTGTCAATGAATGCTGCAGCATTGAAAATAATCTCCTTTTTTCGTTAAATATCTCTCCTTCTACATTGAGACAGCAGCATTTTCTTAATGCAATGCAGGTACTTTTTAAAAATAATGAAGTGGCACAGCACAGGATTATGTTTATTTTAAGTGAACGAGAATATTATTATAGGACAGATCGTTTTAATACATTTATCCAAGCCTATAGAAATATGGGAATACTGATTGCACTTGATAATCTAGGTTCCTACCACAGTACAATGCTCTATTTAAAAGAGCTTACTGTTGATGTCATACGTATTGATACTCATTTTGGTAAAAATATCACTAATAAAGGGTATCAGGGAATATTAAGAGGTTTATTAGTCAGTATTAAGTTTTTGGGACTGAAAAGCTGGATTAGGATGATAGAAAATGAAGAGGCATATGATGTAGCTTCTTCCCTTGGTATTGATTATATCCAGGGTAATTATCTCGGAAAAATCGCTCCGCTTGAGGAGATTTTAAAAAAGGAAGATAGTGAAATACGGTGAAAAAATTGTAGCAGAATTTGATGTTGATAAAGATCTTGAGATCTGGCCGAATGAACATGATAGAAATTATCTTATCAAGATGACACTGCCAGAGTTTAGCTGCCTCTGCCCGCGAAGCGGTTATCCGGATTATGCGACAATCTATCTTGAATATACGCCGAACAAATGGGTCGTAGAGCTTAAAGCAATCAAACTTTATATTAATGCTTTTCGAGATCGTCATATTTCACATGAGAACAGTGCCAATGAGATTTACGATGTATTAGAACGCAAACTTAAACCGAAATATATGAAAATCACCGCAGATTTTAATCCACGGGGAAATGTTCATACCGTGATTGAAATAGACAGTTCCAAGGTTTAACCAAACTTTCCTGTAATATACTCTTCCGTCTTATTTAACGCGGGCTGCCTGCTGCATTTTGTGAGTGACGATGATGATCGATACCTTCTCTTTAAGTTCGATGATCAGTTTTTCAATCCCCTGAGTCGAGAGAGGATAACTACTGATCGAATTTTCAGCGATAGGCATACTGATGTTTTTCAGACTTGGTTCGCTTGCTCCGGCGGAGGAGTAGCTGAAATCAAGATTGTTGACCGTAATCGCTTTTTCTTCAGGTATATCCATAATAGTTGCCATTGTTTATCTGCTTTTTTTAGTCATTAGAATGAGTCGACCCAAAATAAACATTGAGAGGATGAAAGTAACCGTCCATCCCAGTTGCTGTCAGTCCTCATAGGGGCTGGTTATATAGTTGTACATTGTCACAGTGAGTGATGCCATTGGTTCGCTGAGATCGGTACTCATAAAATTGTCATTAAACGAAGTAAAGAGCAGAGGTGCAGTTTCGCCGGCGACACGGGCAACTCCAAGTAAAATACCGGTCAGTATGCCTGCTTTTGCACCACGATAGACTACCTGAATGATTACTTTGTATTTAGGCGCACCCAGAGCAAATGCTGCCTCACGGAGTGTGTGAGGAACGAGTTGAAGCATATCATCGGAGGAACGGCAAGAACCATCGCCATAAATGTGGAGATAACCGAACCCATAATGGCGGCATATCCCCCAAATTTTTCAAGGTTGGGTGCCCATTTGTCCTGGGTAATAAAATCAAATCCGAATGCATTGATGGAGGTCAATGACTCCTGGATCAAAACGGTAAAAATCCATGCAACAATCAGTAAGACTGAAATAGCGATCAGTCGAGTTACATTGGCAAAAATCTTGTCAATTATCAGGGTCACGTTATGCTCTCCAAAATCAGGTTCGGAATTTTATGCTAGATTGGTTACAACAATGTTACCGATTTAATTGCGGAGGACATCATGTTCCCAAAAATGATATAATAAGAAGATTTTATAGAAGTAAAAAGATGTTTTTTGAAGTGTATCAAGGGTTGGCTGATCACTGGGAGATCTATTATAATTCAAATGAAATCTTTGAAAAGATTGCTGATCAGGATTTACTAATTTCTAAATGACAATAAGGAACAGGATGAACATTGAAGAACTGAGTGTAAAAAGCATAAAAGATTTCAGTAAAACATTGAAAAGAGCTGGTGTTGAAAAAAGTGTTCTTGAGATCTTTTTTGACTCTATAGAGAATTTGATCGATCCGTATGAGATGAATTTTAACCAAAATATACAAAGCATAATGGATCAATGCAAATTTAACGATATGGATGAAGTATCCGGGTTTTTGCAAAAATATAATGACTTCAGTAACAGTGCTGTTGGATTTATAAATGCATTTGAAGAGATCAGCGATAGTAATCTGTTTGACAAAGAGGTAGAGCCGCTGTTTGAAGCTATGTATAATGCCGACGAGAGATCGAAGAGCTATAAAACAGTCCGTGAAATAATAGATCGTATTTTGGAAAAGACAATCAAAGTCTATGATCTCAGCACTGTAATTACAAGCAATACCAATGAATTTATTGACTATCTGGAAACTATTTTCAAAACGAGAGAAAGTGCGTTTCAGATGCTTGTTTTGATGAGTATTTCCGAGGCGTTGAGAGAACACGGGGTCGACAGTGACGATTTGGAGACAATGCGGGCCAACTTCATAATGATAACCTCTTTTGTGTCGATGCTTAATGTGCTTAGAAGAGAGGAGCTGGAGAAGGTACAGAATAATAAGTTTTTTGTCCCTCGTAATCTGCAAGAAGAGATAGAGTCGGATATGCAAATGGATTTCGGCAATGTGGGGCGAAACGATCCCTGCCCTTGCGGAAGTGGTAAAAAATACAAAAAATGCTGTCTCAATAAAAAAGTTGAGAAAAAAAGAGACCCGCTTGAGGTACTGACTCCGCCAATGGCAACGGAGCTGCCGCTTTCTGAAAAAGAGATCGATGATTTTTACTCTTTGTGGTCGAGGCTGATTCATTTTACAAGCAAAATGTTATGTGAGAAAAGGGGAGAGAAATTTAAAAAACTCTATTTAAAAGATAACATGGATAAATATGCGTTATCAGAATATGCCCTTAAAAATAACTACTACCTGGATGTCAGAAATTTTTTATTGACTAATTTTGACAGGATTGTCGATACGTTTATGGATGAGACGAGAGTAAGCAAGGCAAATATTGACATATTGAAAATATGGAAAAAGCAGAGACTCTTTAGAGAAGACTTTTTTATCTATGAGGATGTGCCTTTCGGTGCTATTGTCTGGGATGTTCGCGGTGAACGGTATTTTTATGTTCACGACCTTTACGACAGTCTCTATAGCCTTTCTCAGAAAAATACTGCGCTTATAATGCTGCTGCTGCCCTATAAAGGCAGAATTATCTACGATGGTGTATTGGGGCATATGAGTATAGAATTTGGCCAAAATATGCTCGATACCTATTTAAAAGAGTACGTCGATTTAAGGCAAAGAAGCAGTATAAGCTTATCACTGCCGAGACAGGATAACACAACAAAAATTTACCAGTTAAAGGTGCTGATAAAAAATTCAAAACCTCCAATTTGGCGAAGGGTTTTGATTGAAGATGATATGACCTATAAAAGTCTTCATTACATAATTCAAAATCTGTTTGAGTGGCAGGAAGCACATCTTTATGAGTTTGTTTCTAAAAACAGAACATATATGGATGTAGATTTTGAGGATGACCTATTTGAATCAGAGAGTTTTGATGTCAGCAGCTATGTTGTCAGTGAAGATTTGAAAAAGGTTGGTGACAAGATCAGCTATGTATATGATTTTGGTGACAACTGGGAACATGAGATAACACTTGAAGCAGTTCTTGAAAAAGATGAAGAGGAGTATTATCCGAAATGTATCAAAGGCAAAGGCCGGGGTCCAATGGAAGATATAGGCGGTATTTGGGCATACAATGAGATCATTAGAGCACATAAAGAAGATGACAGGCAGACATTAGATGATTTTTATATAGATAGTTCATTTGATCCTGAAGCTTTCAGTGTAAAAGAGGTTAATAAAAGGCTATGAAAACGATAATATTTCTAAGACACGCAAAATCATCCTGGAAAGAGGCCGGACTAAGCGATGAAAAGCGACCGCTGAATAAACGCGGTAAGCTAAATGCTCCTGAAATGGGAAAGCGGCTTAAGGAAAAAGGCTACAGGGTTGATATAATCATCAGTTCAACGGCTGTAAGGGCGGTAATGACAGCAGAGAGTGTCGCTGATGCCATGGACTTTCGTGGTGAACTGATTAAAGAACCAAAACTTTACATGGCGGATGAGGGTGAATATATGAATGTCCTGACTTCCCTCGATGAAGCAGTAGAGGATGTAATGATTGTCAGCCATAATCCCGGAACGGAGTGGATCGCAGAGTATCTGAGCGGCCGCACATTTGAGATACCGACTGCGGCATATGTCAGGCTTGCTTTTAAAGGAAAGTGGAAAGATCTAGGTGAGAAAAGCTGTGAAGTATTGGATTATGACTTTCCAAAGTCTGAGCGTTTAAGATAAGCTATTAGCTATTAGGGTCAGGTGACCAATATTATTATTAAATTAATATTGGTCACCTGACACCTTTTTTATACAATGTAGATACTGTGACTTGAGCGCTATTTCTGAGATGCTACATTGTTCAACAGTGGTCGAATATCAAAACTAAACGTTGATCCGACACCGACTTCGCTTTTGATGTCAAGTTTATTGTGATGCAGTTTTAAGATATAACTGACAATGGCCAGTCCCAGTCCCATAGAGTTGTCCCAGCTGTTTTTCTGGACGCGGTAAAATTTATTTGCGATCTGCTCAAGTTCTTTGGGTGCAATTCCCATACCTCTATCCATCACAGCCAACCGTCCATCTGAAATAGTGAGGACAACTTCTTCCTCGGAATATTTAAGGGCATTGTCAAGCAGGTTAGTCACTGTGACCTCCATCATTGTTCTATCAGCAAATACCGCTGTTTTTTTGCACTTGAACGTAAGGG
>Ga0164318_10006361_pt1 | contig 11440 bp, 12 predicted proteins | sample GuaBasSedimGuay9_FD_113734 | JGI IMG/M metagenome (GOLD analysis project Ga0164318, IMG submission 113734) | Subseafloor sediment microbial communities from Guaymas Basin, Gulf of California, Mexico - Guay9, Core 4571-4, 0-3 cm | ecosystem: Environmental > Aquatic > Marine > Hydrothermal vents... | reverse complement strand
ATATCATTTATTGAATTCGTATAAATTGTATTTACCTGCTTCAGTATACCATAAAATTTACGCCGTATTTTTTGCTTTTTATCCGGTGATTAGAGATCCATATTCTCATTAATCACTGTCTGCATTCTCAATAATTGCTTCCACAGGGATTCAATTTCAGAATGTTCGCTTTCTCCTAGGGTCTTCATCCGGATAATATCCCAGGGCTCAAGATAATATTGCAGTTTATGCTGAATTTGGGAATTCTTAACCATAATATACAGGCATTCCGGATTTTGTTCGTTATGTTCTCCGGATATATTCGGAATCGCTTCCCGGGTCAGTGTTTTTATCGAATGTTTTGAGACAGTCTCTTTAATATTCCAGAAATAGTCAGGTAAGGAAATCTGCTCAACCTCTATTTCCGGAAGCGCTCTGAGATAATCAATAACTTCTGAAAACCGATGCGATTTGCCGAAAGAACTTATGTTTTCAACCATCATAATCGGGATATTCGGGTAGTTGTCTTCATTAAGAATCCCGTTAATCATTTCATCTAAAATTGAAAAATCACTCAATAAATTCAAATTTACCATGTAATTGCTGATACCCAGCGCCCTGCTTCCATCGCTGCCTTCCCAATAAAATTCCGCAGGAATGTGCTGAGATCTTTGAACCGGTACAAATAACGTATCGATATTAAAACCGTTGAAGATTTGCGGAAGCTGGGAATTGTTATTACAGTCTAATGCCGAAAAACCGATTTTCATGACACTGCAAATCCGACGACCGATTCTATTTCCGAAAAGCAGGTTCCGCAGAATGCTTTCTCCATTGGCCAGACAATCATTCGGGGTTGAATACCATGGTCCAACGAACATTTTTCCCTGTTTGCATAAATTTCGAATGCTTTTAACTTTTGAAGATTCGGCGTCAATCAGCGATTGCAGCTCATGTCCGAAAAAGGTCAGGTAAAAATAACCTTCCTGTTGATTATCTTCGAGGGAAGAAATAAACTTTTCAATGACTTCAAGGGAAGCCATGTTGCTTATTTCGTCAATATCAAGAGCCCCGGATATAATCCGGACAACAGATAATTTCACATCCAAACCTCTTACCACAATTTCACGAATAGAACACTCTCTGGCATTTGGTCTTTCCGCACTATGCCAGACGAATATTTGAATATACAATGAATAATCAGAAAATCAATAAAAATAATCGCAGGTATCAACTATTTGAATGGCTGGTGATCAGGGCAATGAATCCGCCACAATCAAACCTCCGAAGCGATTCTCAAGGTTTTCAAGGAAGGCGCGTTCCTGACGATTCTGAATTTGAAAATATGGCATTATTTTGCGTTGATTCAGATCAATCTTATACTGATCGAGGATATCCTCAATCCACATTATTTTATTTGACACCTTTTTATGATATAACATTGGTGAAATAAAACAACCTTCTTCGACAATACTATAGGGTAATAATCCGGTTGCAAAGGGTAAATCAATGACTGCCAGTGGGGGTAATCCGACAATGAGAGCGGTTTTTTTCGGGATAACCCGTTTAACCGTTCCCAGTAATTTAGAAATCGCGTCGGTCCGCCATTCCAACCACTCGGGCATTACCTCTTCGATTTGGGCGCTGCTGGTCACAATTTCGCCGATAACAGAGCTGAATTCGGTTATGCAAAAAGGACAATAGCAGTACTGAGGAGTTTGATCCTGAATATCCAGGTTCTCTTCCTCCCAGTTAAATGGAAACTGAAAATGGTTCAGATAAATATAATCGGGCTGATAATGCTTATTTACACTCTCAATTTTTTCCAACAGATGCCGGATGGCTACGGGATTGTTCGGACAAATGGGATAATAATCGGTGGTTGGGAGATAGATCGCCCCCTTAAAATTCATTGGCCGTGTAAAGTATTCAGAATGGTACTGATCTTTCCCCTGAAAACAGTCTATCAGAATACCGGTCTTCAATTTTAACTGATTGGCCCGATCAATTGCGAGGCGTACTCTTTTATCTTCCTTAGAGGCAAAAACATCCGACAGAAAAACACCATCGAATTGCTGTGAATCCAGAATTTCCAGGAGCTGTCTATCCTCGTTTACTAAATCGTTACTCGGATTGTAGTGATAATATATTGGCATAGTATCGGTTATCTATCTAAATGAAATGAGGGAGACGTTTTTCATCTCCCTCAATACCGTCATATCGTTGTCGGAGCGATAGGATTTGAACCTACGACCCCCTGAACCCCATTCAGGTGCGCTAGCCGGACTGCGCCACGCTCCGAAATCAAAAAGCGGTATAATTTACATGTTTTATTTATTGAAGTCTACAAAAAGGTGTCAGGATTCCCAGTTATTTAACAATTCCAGAATATCTTTCAAACCCGATTTTATTTTCCTGAGCACTTCAAGTAATTGACTGTCATTCAGGCTTGCTGATGCCGGTTCGGCAATTGTTCCGGTTTCAGCAAAATGTTGTAAATCTTCCGGTTTCAATGATTTTAAATTCTGTTTTGCACCTTCAATTGTAAATTTCTTTTCATAGAGAAGATGTTTTATGTATTGAATCAGGAGAATGTCTTTTTCACGATAGACCCGGTTCCCGGCGCGGTTTTTAGACGGAGCCAGAGACGGAAATTCCGATTCCCAATAGCGCAGAACATACTGCTTCAGACCGGTCTTTTCACTTACTTCACCTATTGAATAATACAGTTTTTTGATAGACCTTCCCATTTTACGCTCTGTTCTACACTTTACTTAAACCTTTACTTTAATAGTATAACCCGTGGAATCTGATATGTCAAGTAATTTTTAAGTTATCTCAAAGAATTCACTGCCAGTGTGGCATTTGAGCAGAAGTTCACAACATTCTGTTTCAAAACTTCACAATACAGATTATTTCCTTCCGATAGTTTTCTCTTTATCGAAGCAAGACTATCGGTTCGATAGACCGCCAGGCGTAAAATCTCACTCTTTTTCGGTTTGGATGCAGCATAATACCTAAACGGGAAAAAACCACAAATATTTTGGTAACCGGTGCTAAATGCATAATCGTATATACAACGTGTGACGATTCCAAAGGGTGGAGCATAAGCAGTGACAATTTGTTTAAATTTAGTTTCCAATATCTTTTTCGATTGCCCCAACTCAAATTCCATCTCTCTCCGTCCGGTAAATCTTTGCGGTCGGTGAGACATGCTGTGCGATCCGATTTCCCACCCGGATTCCACCAGCTTGTGAATCGAATCCTCATCCAGATGCCTGTATCGTATCCCGCCAATATTGACATCCCAGGTATTTTCTTTGCCGATATAATCAACAATGATAAATACGGTTGCAACGGCGGAATATTTCTGCAATACGGGAAAAGCATAATCGTAGACATCCTGATACCCGTCGTCAAAACAGATTGCAATCCGCTTATTATTGCCGTTTAGTCGAAGGTCGGAAAGCGTAACCATCTGATACCCTTCCGAAGTAAGGAAGGCAATCTGCTTTTCAAATGTATCCGGGTGGACACATGTCAAACCCAGTTCAGCCTTGGGATCGACTTTATGGTAAACCAGCACCCGACATCTATTTCTATTTTCGCTAATAATCTCTCTCCCGCTATTTAACGGGATTGAAGCCGTGTTTCCGGTAAAACTTTTCCGTGAACTCACCAATCAGTTCATAGGAACGGATAAGAGTGTCATCATCGGGTAAAAATACGATTCTGAAATGATGGGTTCCCTTTTTCTCACCGAAGCCTTTCCCGTAAACGACCAATACACCGGTCTCTTCCAACAGCTCAAGGACAAACTGTTCATCATCTATGCCCTCAGGCAATTCGATTTTCGGAAATGCATAAAATGCACCTCCCGGTTTAACACAACTGATACCCGGGATATCATTCAGCATTTTATAAGTGATATCCCGCCGGCGGGTAATTTTTTCCATAACCCCGGGAAGATGCGGATCGCCCCCCTCCAACGCCGGTTTAATCATAACCTGCTGGGGATGCGGTGAGCACAATCTGGCACGCAATAGCTTATTTATAGCTTCGCGATATTCACCGATCATATTCAGTGGATCATGAAATATTGCCCAACCAACCCGCCAGCCCGGCATGATGTAATTCTTGCTCAGGCCACCGAATGTAATCACCGGAACAGTCTCTGATAATGAAGCAATGGAAATGTGTTTCTGACCGTCAAAAAGAAGTTTATCATAAATCTCATCGGCAAATACTACCAGATTATGTCTTTCGGCAAATTTCAGGATATTAAGTATACTATCCCGACTGTAATTTGCGCCGGTCGGATTATTGGGATTGATAACTACAATCGCTTTTGTACGTTTATTAACCCTTTTTTCCAGCTCTTCAATGTCAATCTGCCAGCCCGTTTCTTCATTCAGCAAATAGGGATTCACTTCACCATGATAGACGGGAATCTGCCCGCTGTAAAGCGGATAACCGGGCGAAGGTGTCATTATATTATCGCCGGGATTAATCAGCGCCGCAATAGCGATGGTAATTGCCTCCGATGCCCCGCTCGAGATAATCACATCATCGGCAGTAATGTCTTTAATCTTCTTAACTTCCACAGCATTGCGGGCAATTGCGTCCCGGGCCTCAGCTATTCCCATTGAATCACAATAGGTGGAAACATTATTCTTCGTACCGGCGCCGGACTCCAGAATCCGATTGGCCACAATCTTCCTCAGTTCTTCCGGGGTTTCAAAATCATATACAGGAGGATCACCGATATTCAAATATAGAATCTTCTTTCCGGCCGCCTCCAGCTGTTTGGCTTTCACGACAATATCACGAATCGCATAGGTAACGTAATTCGTTCTTTCAGCAGGTTCAATCAGTCTCGCCATAATATTCCCCTTGATTAAGAAAATTTCTTCTCAGGTACGATCATTGTTTCAATATAATGATCCGCCTCTGCAAGATAGCTTGCTAAATGATGAATATCGTCAATATCGATTTTGTCAATAATATCCAGAAACTCCCGAATGGTCATTAATCTGTTTTCAAATATCTCCATCTTGGCCAAACGATTCATACGGGACTGCATGTTTTCCAGAGAAATCACCAGACCACCTTCAAATTGCTGTTTTACTTTATCGAGTTCCTCCGAAGTAATGCCATCCCGGGAAAGTTTATTTAATTCAGCATAAATCATATCGCGGATAACTGCCTGCTGACCGGTATCGATACCGGCGTAAATTCCAAAAAGACCATTATTCAGATAAAGATCATAAAATGAATAAATAGCATATACAAATCCGTACTGTTCACGGATATTGTGAAACAATCGCGAAGACATACCGCCACTAAGGATGATATTGAGCAGTGCAAGCGGATATTTTCGGTCATCACTCTGAGGAAAAACCCGCCGACCAATAAGCAGATGAGACTGGCTGATTTTCCGGGTAATCTTCTGAGATCGCTGCACTATATCGGATACTTCATCCAGCTTAGGAATACCGTTTCCACATGGAATATCACCCATCTTCTGCTCTACAAGTCCGACCAATTCCTGATGATTAACCCTTCCGGAGGCAACCACCACCAAACGATCAGCCGTATAGTGACATCTAATAAAATCAATCAGATGATCAATGGTAAGGGAACGTATATTCTCGATACTACCCTGAATTGATCTGCCAATCGGATGATTCGGAAAAAGTTGTTCCGTGAAATAATCAAAGATAATGTCACTGGGAGTATCTTCAATTTCCCGGATTTCCTCAATGATCACACCCTTTTCCCGTTCCAGTTCGGCTTCCTTAAAATCGGGATTCTTAATCAAATCCGCCAGAACATCCACTCCGGTTGCAAGATGCTCGCCCATCAGGCGTGCGTAATAGCAGGTGACATTTTTTCCCGTAAATGCATTCAGGGCACCGCCCAACGACTCGATTTCATGAGCAATCTGAAAAGCATTGCGGTGTGTTGTACCTTTAAAGGCCATGTGCTCCAGTAAATGGGCGATACCGTTGGTCTCTTTGGTCTCGTCCTGAGAACCGGCAATCGCCCATATCCCTAATGCAACCGAATATACCGAATCAATATTCTCCGAAATGACCCGGATTCCATTGGATAGTTGCGTTTTCTGGAAGTTTTCTTCGTTCATATTAATGTCGGTAGCGCGATCGGTCTGAGCGTCCCCCGGAACGTGAATTGTGTGACCGGCTATCAGAGCGGGGCGGTCGGCTGTGCCGTTTTTCTTCCACGTAGCCTTCCGGTTTGTCCAAAAGCTCTCTGATAGAGAGTTCGAATCTTCCCGGTTGTGAGATTTTCTTCAATAATACGGTAACCTTGTCACCGACTTTCAGAACGTCACTGACATTCCGGGTACGTTCCCAGGCAATTTCGGACACATGTAACAGACCCTCTTTACCCGGCAAAAACTCAACGAATGCTCCATAGGTTTCAATCCGTTTTACCGTGCAATCATGGTATGTCTTCCCCTCTTCCGGTTGCTCCATCATGGCCTGAATGGCTTTTTTCGCAATATCCGAAGACTCGGTGTTTACCGCAGAAATGAAAACCAGACCGTCATCATTGATTTCAATCGTGGCACCGCTTTCCGCCTGAATTGCCTTAATGTTTTTGCCACCGGGGCCGATTAGCTCACCAATCATATCCACCGGTATCTGAATCGTCGTCATCTTCGGTGCATATTTGGAAATATCCGGGCGAGGTTCACTGATCGTTTTTTCCATAATATCAATAATGTGATAACGCCCCTCTTTGGCCTGTTCCAGCGCCTTTCGCATGATCTCGGTTGAAATGCCCGCAACCTTCAGGTCCATCTGAATTGCGGTAATCCCGTCTCTTGTTCCGGTGACTTTGAAATCCATATCACCGTAATGATCTTCGGCGCCGAGGATGTCGGATAAAACAAAAACATCATCCTCTTCCTTGATCAGCCCCATGGCAATTCCGGCAACTGTCTTTTTAACCGGCACCCCCGCATCCATCAGGGCCAGTGAACCGGCACATACCGAGGCCATTGAAGACGAACCGTTGGATTCCAAAATGTCCGATACAATTCGAATTGTATAGGGAAAATCCTCTTCGGAAGGCAGTAGGTTTTTTAAGGCTCTCTCCGCCAGATTACCGTGACCAATTTCCCGACGGCCTGTCCCACGGATCGGCCGGACTTCACCAACACTGAAGGGCGGAAAGTTATAATGCAGCATAAAACGTTTTTTATACTCTTCCCGGTCGATATCATCAATGATCTGTTCATCGAGTTTGGTTCCCAGAGTGACCGATCCCAGACTCTGAGTCTCACCCCGGGTGAATAACGCCGAACCGTGAGCTCGCGGTAAAACACCGATCTCGCAGGTGATCGGGCGAATATCCTTTAACCCACGCCCGTCCTGCCGAACCTGCTTTTGGACGATTAACCGTCGCATATCCTTCTTGAGCATTTCATCAATCTCATTTTTGATGATATTACTCTGTTCGGGATATTCTTCTTCAAGCTCTTCAATCAGGGCCTTTGTGAAATCGGCAATTGCATCGGAGCGGGTATGTTTGGATTCCAGGGCCAGTTTACGCCATTCTTCCAGTTTCGGCTCTGTTTTTGACCGAACAATGTCAATCAATTCCTGCGGAATTTCAGTTGGTTGAACGTCGACTTTCTGAGGATTAAGCTCAGCGATAATCTCTTTTTGAAAATTAATCAGTTCCACGATCGCTTTGTGGCCAAATTCCAGTGCACCGACGAAATCATCTTCAGAAATCTCCTTACATTCACCTTCGACCATAACAATGGATTCTTCACTGCCGACAACAACAATTTCAATATCCGATTCATCCATCTGAGACATCATCGGATTCAGGATATATTCACCGTTAAGGCGTCCAACCCTGACACCGGCAATGGGACCAAGGAAGGGAATTTTAGAAATACTAAGCGCAAGTGAAGCGCCGGTTATTCCAAGAATATCGCCCGGATTTTCCTGATCACCGGAGATTACCGTTGCAATAATCTGCGTATCCGAGAAAAATCCTTCTGCAAAAAGCGGCCGGATCGGACGATCAATCAGACGGGAGCTGAGAATCTCCTTCTCCGAAGGACGACCCTCCCGTTTGAAAAAACCACCCGGAATTTTACCCGCAGCGTATGTTCGCTCACGATATTCCACCTGTAACGGAAAAAAGTTCTGATTCATCGGTTTCTGAAAATCTGCGCACGCGGTTACGAGCACCATTGTATCACCATATTGGACTACAACTGATCCGTGAGCCTGTTTGGCCATTCGGCCGGTCTCAACAACAAATTGTCTCCCGCCCAGGGTTATTTCTTTATGTATCAATTCTTACTCCTATCTTGATTATCTACGAATATTTAATTCGCCAATTAGTTTTTTGTAGGCTTCATGATCTTTTTTGTTCAGATAAGCCAAAAGATGTTTTCTGCGACTCACCAGCTTCAGCAGTCCGCGCCGGGAACTGTGGTCCTTCGGATGTTGCAGAAAATGTTCATTAAGTGTTTTGATCCGTTCGGTCAAAAGCGCAATTTGGGCTTCGATCGACCCGGTATCTTCAGCATTCTTTCCGAATTTCTCAATCAATTCCTGTTTAATTTCTTTTGTTAATGACATTTAGTCAATCCTCCATTTCATCAATTATATTTTTTTATTCGCTCTTTACATTCAATTAAATCATTCTTCATTTGGGCAATTAATTCTTCACGGGTTTCAAATTTAACTTCATCCCGGAGTCGTTCCAAAAACCCGATCCTGAATTTATGTCCGTATAAGTCGATATCCCTTATATCTATCAGATAAACTTCAATGACCCGTTCACTTTCATTAAAGGTTTTTCGAATACCGATATTGCATATACCAAAGCTACGAGTGTTCCGGTAAAAACATTCCGTCAGGTAGATTCCGTCAACCGGCAGCATTTTTTCCCGATTGTCCGGTTCAATATTGGCAGTGGGAAATCCCAGGGTTTTACCGCGACCGGATCCATGCACCACCCGGCCTTCAACCCGGTAATATCGGCCTAATAATTCGGCGGCTTTCACGACATCTCCCTCAGAAAGCATCGTCCGGATTACCGAAGAGCGGATGGCATGTTGGTGAAAGTAAATTTGATTGACTATTTCCACATCAAATCCGTATTTGTCACCATATCTTACTAACTGGTCGGCTCTTCCGCCCCGGTCTTTTCCAAAATGATAATCATATCCCACAATCACCTTCCGAACGTGCAGATGATTCACCAGATATGTTTTCACAAAATCTTCTGCACTGATATTCAGCAGATTCCCGGTCACTTTCAAAACCAGGACACCGTCCAACCCGGTGCTTTCTAAGATCTCAATCTTCTCCTGAGGACAGGTTAATGACTTAACCCTTTTACTGGTATTATTCAAAACATTTCGCGGATGAGAATCAAAGGTGATCATCAGCGATTTTGCATTCATTTTACGAGCGGAATCAATTACCCGATTAATGATCTCCATGTGCGCCCGGTGAAGTCCGTCGTAAACGCCCAGCGTCACAACAGCTCCTTCGAAATCATTTTCTAAATTTTCAATGTTATAAAATACATTCATATTAAAATATTTCAAACTCCCGCTGCCGTCAATTCAGTCAGATTCTGTGATAAATCTTTGACTTTAATTGAATCAGCCAAACGATATTCCCCAATCGCTGTCCGGACCAAAGCAGTCAGATGTCCGCATGTTCCCAACGCCCGAGCAATATCTTCGCCCAGCGCCCGAATATATGTCCCGCTCGAACAACAAACATGTAAATTCAGAAGATCATCGGCGCTTTTTGTCAATTTCAAATCATAGATATTCACCGTCACCGGCCTTAGTTCTACTGTCTTGCCGGCTCTGGCATATTTGTAGGCCGGCTTACCGTTGACTTTTTTCGCGGAATATTGCGGCGGAATCTGTTTAATTTCACCGGTAAATTGTGCTTCGACCCTTTTTAACAATTCACTGGATATAAGAGGTACTTTGGCAACCTGAGTTACGGCGGCTGTATTGTCACCGCTTTCGGTGGCCTCTCCCAGTTTAAGGGTTGCCTGATAGCATTTCTTATGTTTCAACAAAGCCGACATTCGTTTGGTTGCCCTACCGATTAACACCAGTAATACACCCTCGGCAAAAGGGTCAAGCGTTCCGCCATGACCAACTTTCGTACGCCTTATCAGTCGCTTTACCTGGCGAATAACATCATAGGATGTCATCCCTATTGGTTTGTGAACATTTAGAATCATATCCGGATTTTCAGGACTCATCTTCTCGGTGAATTAAATGAATTAACCGTTCAATATTATCAACATAGTCTAAGGTATCATCCTTGAAAAATAATAATTTAGGAACATACCTCAACTCAATCCGATTGCCCAGCAGACCGCGAATAAATGACGTTTTTTTCCTGATCTCTCTAAAAGCCTCCTGCCGTAGGTCAACATCCTTATTAAAAATACTCAGATAAATCTTGGCTTCTCTCAGATCACTGGTGATTTTAACGTTGGTCACCGTAACTAACGTCGAATTTTTCGGCGGCAGATCTTTGATGAAAATTTCACCGATGATCCGCTTTATTTCGTCTGCAACCCTCTGACGACGATAATCCACTACTTATACCAATTCTATTTTTCGGTTTAAAATCTGAACGTTGTTTTGTATTTCAATATGTTTTTCAACCTGGCTCAGTACCTGATTTACAATTTTGGATTCATTATTAATGGTTGTAATTCCCAGCAGCGCCCGTCCATACTGATCGTGATAACGCAATTCAGCCACGGATATATTGAACTGTTTCCTTAAACTATTCTTTAAATGACTCAACAGCGACCGTTTATCCTTCAGAGACATCGTCCCGGACAACAGCATCTCAACCTGCAAAATTCCAATAACCATTAATCGACATTATTCCAATTTACGCTTGACAGATTTCACATTGAATACTTCAATAATATCACCCGGTTCGTATTTTGAAAAACCCTCCAGGGCAATTCCGCATTCAAATCCTTCCGCAACCTCCTTGACATCATCTTTAAAGCGTTTCAAAGATACAATCGTAGCCTCATGAAGCACTTCATCGTTCCGCTTGATCCGTCCCATGGCATTTCGGGTAACTTTACCTTCCTTGACATAGGAACCGGCGACAAAACCGATTTTCGGAACCTTAAAAACCTCGCGGACCTCAATCGTTCCGAGATGCTCTTCAACTTTTTCAGGACTGAGCAATCCTTCCAAAGCCGCTTTTATATCATCGATTAATTCATAAATCACGCTGTAATGCCTGATTTCGACATTTTCCTTTTTGGCGACCTCCTTGACCTTTGGATTGGCTGTCACATTGAAGCCGATAATGACGGCTTCGGAGGCTTTCGCTAACAGCACATCGCTTTCGGTGACATGACCGGCGGCCTTATGAGTAACACTGACCGCTACCTCCTCATT
>Ga0164318_10006360_pt1 | contig 11441 bp, 9 predicted proteins | sample GuaBasSedimGuay9_FD_113734 | JGI IMG/M metagenome (GOLD analysis project Ga0164318, IMG submission 113734) | Subseafloor sediment microbial communities from Guaymas Basin, Gulf of California, Mexico - Guay9, Core 4571-4, 0-3 cm | ecosystem: Environmental > Aquatic > Marine > Hydrothermal vents >... | reverse complement strand
TGTTTCAATAGGAATAAATGTGCGCACTTGCTGTTGCAATTCACCAAATGTTAGGGACGCGATTAGCATCATAAGGATGCTAATTATCATTACTTTTTTCATCATTTCCTCCTTAATTTTGTTTAGAAGCTAAATTTCAATGAAAGGCGATGAGCACCTTTCAAGAATGTTTCTACTAAATCGCCCATATCAGTATAGGCATAGTCAATTTTTAGGATGGCAAAGGATGTAGGAATTTTTACTCCTACACCAAAGGACAATCCATTAGTATCATATTCAAATTGGTATCCAGAGCGCAAGAAGAGATTTTTGTACCGATATTCTGCACCAATATTCCAGGTCTCTTGTCTATCTATACAATTGTCAAGTTGAAGAACTGCATTTAGTCCTTGATTTTGCTCTTTTATAATGTCTATAGCTACACCGAGCGAGAAATTCATTGGAATAGGAAATAAGAGCTCTTCACCATCTTCATCAATTTTTCCGTCACCGTCATTATCCAGCCAGTCATAAGGATCTTCATCATATTCACCATCTTCATCATTATCTACTTTATAGCGTAGATTGGGACCAAAGTTCCTCAAAGACATTCCAATTGTCAAGTTTTTCCAACCTGTATTATATAATGTTCCCACATCCACAGACCAGCCATTGACATCATACTCGTAAAGATATTCTCTTAGATATTTTACAGTTCCACCGAATGAGAACTTATCAGTTAAGCTCACAGCATAAGAAGCACCGACCATAGCATCTCCGCAGGTAAATTCTTCGCCAGTTGGCCCGAATGTATCTTCATCAGTAATATCCATATAATCCATATGTAGAATGCCAGAGCTAATAGCAAAAGTTCCCATTGTTGTTACATACGCATAAGTTGCATACTCATAGTTAATATTTGCTGGCCAGCTGATATGATTGATAAATAATTCATTCCTTCTCAAAAGAGCTAGACCAGCTGGATTCCAATAAGAAGATGAAGCATCATTAGTATAGGCTGTATAAGCTTGCCCCATACCAACAGCACGAGCATCAATGCCTAATTTCAAAAATTGTAGTCCAGCAGTCCCAGCCTTTGGAAAGATGTCAGCGAACAAAGCTGATTGAATCAAAGCCAGAACTAATATTAGAATAAAGATTTTCTTCATGTGGAATTCTCCTATCTATTTTTCCAACAAACAATCCAAAATGTATTAGTGTCTGATTCGCGACTGTTTGTAGTTTATTTCTTTACTTAATAATTACAAATTTATCAACTTTTACATCGCCAGTATCAATATTTTTCACTGAATATAGATATACGCCACTTGCAATAATCTGGTCATATTTTGATAACATATTCCATTCGTGAATTCCACCAGAAGTTATTCCAGTTGGTGCGGCTTTACTTGGATTTAATACTTCTGCGTAATGTTCTCCATGATGCTCAAATTCATCAACCAAATCACCAGCAAGAGTGAATATCTTAACCTTACAATTCAATGGTAAATTAACAAACCAAATTCTTTTACTTCTATCACCTTTTTCATCACCCTCTTTACGACCATCAAATTTGCTCTGTCCTAAATAAGGATTAGGTACTACATAAATATTATCCATATTAGATGTTGCAGTTGGACCAGGGAAAACAGTAATTCTATTAGCATCTCTACCAGATTCCAGAGCCATCAATGGTTTGGATGGCATACCACGGTCAAATGCTGTTACTGATATGTAATTCTCTACACCTTTTTCTGGATATTTAATAGTATATTTATAGAGCCTTCGTGCCAAGCGGTATTTTCTCATTTCAGCAAAGTCATCAAATCCAGGATGATTCTGTCCAAGATGTCCAGGCAGAGGAATTAATTTGTCATCACATAAAGCTAAATACACATCATCAGGCACATTGGGATTTTTGAATAGCAATTGTTCTTGGTCTAGGGATAATCCAATAGTAGAAACAGAAGAATCCACATCAGCGGCATAAAGTGGCATTCCATAGATAGTATCCCCTACTGCAATAGAATCTATCTCATAAAGATCATCTAATTGATAATAGTCAGTCCAATAGATTGTATCGTTATCAGAGATATATACAATATCTTTTTCTTTTACTCTATGAGAATCAGGCAATCCAGTATCATTGCCTAATTGACCGCCAAAATCCATCCATTCATCTTCTGGAATGCTGCCGTACATACAACAGTCATAGTCCTCAAGATCTTGTTTAGTATCTATTTTATCCCATCTTGCCACCATTTCATAAGCATCTTGTTCGCCACTACCAGAAGCATGCCATACAGTATATCCCTGAAAATCGTGTCTAAGACGATCAGCAATATCACGAGGAACTATAGCGTTTTCATTGTAATCAGAATCGCCGGGCTGAATATCAGGATCATAACTGGGCCAATATGGTATTAAATTTTGGTAGCCAACTAATCCTTCATCAACAGTCATAGGGTCATAAGTAAATTCTGAGCCATTATCCCAATAAACAAAGATAGAATCGCCATTATGAGATTGTTCCAGTGTCATTTTAGGAATATCTGGTGGACCAGGAGCATTGTAATGGTCAAAAGTATCTGGTAAAACAACAGTAGTCAATGTTTGTGCTTCACCATATATTGATTTTGCCCATAATGCTGTGGATTTTAACTCTGTAAGATTTTCTCCTGGAAATAGAGCAATTACAATTTTCATTGTTTTGCCTGGTGCAAGGTTCCATGATGAGTCTGTTGGTGCAGATGCTCCTTTCATATCTCCATAGAATGCAAAGAGATATCGTGTATCACAAGGATCACCTATCTGATTATCTGGCTCCTGTCTTAATGAAACAAACCTATCTGGACCAGGATTTCGTCCGGTAAGTAGCCAGTATTTTTCATTTGCTGTTAGCTTGCCACCAGATGGGTCGCTTAGAGGGTCAAAATCATCAGGCGGGTCAACATCTAAAGAGTAAGACCAGCATTCAAAATCTAATTGGTCAGGGTCAGGCGTACACACACGAGCTCCTATCATACCAGTTGTTAAACCACCATCACCATCAGAATCATAAGAATAAGCGAATTCGTAACTAGATCCTTTTACATAACTACTAATATCATCAGTAGATATTGTTCTGCCCCCCCATGCCTGTGGACCTATATCACTATCCATATATATACCCATTGCACAATCATATAGGGTATCATTTGGATTCATATTAGTAATATCAAATTCTATATAACATAAATTCTTAATATACTCATAACTCCATTGAAAACTTATCTGTCTGACACGAATGTTTAATGGGACATGATTATTAGAATTTCTCCAGCTGCCCCAATCTCTATTACCAGCTGTGCCAAAAGGGCTGTAATCATAATAATAAGATAGGAAATCTTGTTCAGAAGTAGGGAATCCATCTTCATCTGATAGTCCATCATCATCATCATCTTCTTCTTCAGAAAAGCAATAGATACTGTCAGGGTCAATATAGGATAAATCAACAAAACCTAATGGAAACCATATCAAACTATTTCTTTCATCAGTAATAATTGCAACTGTTTGATCAGGGTCTAATTCGTGCATAAATTGTCCACCAAAAATAGAAAACACCCCTGGCATCTCTTCAGTTACTCTGAAAGGTAAAGCAAATCCTGGTGGGTCTTCATCTATCATTCCATCACCATCATCATCATTACCAGTTTTTTGTGTACGAATTGAACTTTCTAATATTTTGTCTTTCAAATTATATGCAGTATATTGTCCACCTAATGGGTTTTCCTCTAATGGGTTATATGCAGGAAGAAATTCCATAACATCGTGATATCCATCAAAACCTATAGATACTAATGTGTCAATAATTGCAATGGAATCACCTGATACAGGGTCTACTTCATACACTATTCTACCATCATCGCCTCTTCTATATTTTTTTGCTCCAAACCATAATGCACCTTGATAAAGATAGTCAATTGCAGAACCACCTGGATACTCTAATGACGGCCATTTTGGCGTTATATCGTCTCCTGCACCAAAAAATCCATAATTACTTACTCTTAACCAGATATTCCCAACATAATGATAATTAAATATATCCAATTTTTTACTATTATTAGTTTCATCAGCCATTCGTGCTATTACAATAGTAGAACATAAAAATAGAATCACTAATATCAGAATGAATAAGCCCTTACTAAATTTTGCCATCTATCTAACCTCCAATCTTTAAAAGAGTTCAAGAGTTCAAGAGTTCAAGAGTTTCTTGTCATCTTGTTCTCTTAATCAAGAGAAAATGTAATTGGTAATCTAACCCAGACAGCTACAGGTTGATTATTATTCTTTGCTGGGATAAATTTCCACTTTTTTACTGCTTCTATTGCTGCTGCATCTAGACCTCCTGGTCCTGATTGTAGAGATTTTACTACAACTACAGCTCCAACAGAACCATCTTTAAAAACTTCTGCTTCTATTATAACAGTACCTTCAATTCCGCTTTCTTTCGCAAATGCGGGATATTTGGGAGGCACTTTCTTAATAGGAATTGGATTTTCATCGTGTATCACAAATTTTGGTGTTTTACCATAACCGCCTTCTTCCATAGGAGGAGGAGGTTTTGTCAAATCTAAAGAAGTTTCACCAATAGTTTCAACAACTTCTGCGTCTTCATCCCCAGCATCACCAGATATTTCAACTGTAAGTGGAATAATTGGCTTAACTTCTTCTGGGGGCTTAATCTTTTGTCTAATTTCAGGTGGGAGATCAATCGTCTTCATCTCTTTTATCTCTTTTTTATATGGCTTGACTTCTATTTTTGGGAAGACAATAAAAGTAAAAAGGATAAGTAAAAGAGCTAAACTTACAGCTTTCTCATAATAACTCTCTACATCATCCTTCCAATCACTTATAATATCTATATTTGCTTTCATTTTAGTTATCCTATTGTCCTTTTCATCCATTATAATACCTGCCAAAAATTACAATAAATTATTTTAACTTAATGTATTGTTAATGGCTAAATATATGTTATATTCTTCTTTTTGCTTCAAATGATACTCGTAATGCTCCTGCCTTTTTTAATTCATTCATTATATCAACCATTAATCCATAATCAGCATTTCTGTCTGTCCGAAATGATACTACCATTGACGGATTATCAGATAGTTTCTCCATCATTATATATTTAACTTGATCAACCTGAATACTGAAATCATCAATAGATATAATACCGGACTGACTAACATAGATTGTAGAAGCATTGCGTCTGTTTATTTTTTGAATAGCAAATGCTTGTGGTAATGTTACGGATAATCCCTTTTCTTTAACAAAAGTCGTGGAAACCATAAAGAATATAAGTAAAAGAAATGCAATATCAGACATAGAAGCATTTGGAATCTGAGTTGATAATCTAGTTTTTCGCTTTATCTTTGCCATAGTTACCTCTTAGGTCAATCCTATCTCCAATTATTAGTGCAGTATATTGCTAGTGTACGATGAATTCCCGACTGATTACCTTGTAGATAATGATATTTTCTTTGCACCTACTTTTTGTATTCTATCTAATACTCTAACCATCATATAATATTTTGCTTTCCTGTCCGTTGTTAATGCTATCACCATATTTGTGTTACCAGTAATCTTCTCTCTAATAATATTTTCTAATTCTGTCAATGAGACAACCTGTTCATCTACTGCTACTTCACCTTTTGCATTAACCCATACTTGTGTTAAGTTTTCTTTCTTTATTTTAACTTTTTTTCCTCCTGCCTCTGTATACGGTGGCAGTGTTAAACCAAGTCCTTTTTTAGTATCGAACTTTGTTGTTACAAGGAAAAATACGAGCAAAAGAAACGCTACATCAGCCATAGAAGAAGTAGGAATAGTAGAGCTCAAATGTTTTTTCTTCTCTTTCATTAAATTCATTTTATCCTCCAAATTAGAGGAGAATTCTTTTATTTTTTAGCTACTAAAGTTTCAATCAATTTTTCTGAGCCTTTTTGCATATCAATAACCATTCCATCAATCATAGATACAAATAAGTTATTGCATAGTTGTACTGGAATGGCTACAGCTAAACCAGCAGCAGTTGTAATCAATGCTTCTGAGATACCGGAAGCAACAATAGTCGGTTCAACCTCTCCAGCAGCAGCAATAGATTGAAACGCTCGTATCATACCAACCACTGTTCCAAGGAATCCCAACATTGGAGCTAAATTGATTGTAGTAGCCAAAGCAACTAATCCTTTTTCCAGGAAAGACATCTCTAAAATACCAGCACCTTCTATTGCCTTCTCTACAGCTTCTATACCTTGATCCGCCTTTAATAAACCAGCATGTAAAATATTTGCTACTGGACCTCTGGTCTTTGCGCATATCTCAATAGCTTCATCAATATTATTTTCTTCAATATATGGAGTAATTTTCTCTAACAAATTATTCACATTTATTTTTGCATACCTCAAAGCAACAATACGCCAGATAATTGTGGCAACTGCCCAAATAACCAAGATCAACATAGGCCACATTACAAAGCCACCTTGAATATATAAATCAACCAAGCCACTGCCAACAATTTGACGAGCAAAACTTTCAAATCCACTAATTCCAGAAGCTTTTGCTGTTTCAGTTGGTTCCACTGCTTGTTTTTTTACACTATCAACTTGTACATCTCCAGTATCTGCCTGAGCCATAACAACAACAGCACATATACTACTCAATAAAAAGACCATTAGTGCCAATATAATTATCTTCTTTTTAATTCTCACTTTTATATTCCTCCTTATTTCATTACTTTCACAAGATAATTAAGAAGCCAAGAATTTCTTGTTTTCTTACGCACTACGCATTACACACTACGCATTACGCATTACGCATTACGCATGTTGTCTACCATCTATAAACAAAGCCAAACTCAATTCTTCTGCCAGAACTTCGTATTCCCGGATTCCCAGGCACAAGTTCTTTCCATATCTTGTAATAGTTTTGATCTATTTCAGTTCCATGCATATGCGCTTCTAATTCCGCTTCTTTTAGATACTCATCAATTTTGACTTCATCAAGAGGAGTGCCTGTCTTTGGGTATATACTGCGTACATTCCTTTTATCAAATAAATTATTTATCTGGCAGTATAATTCAACTTTTGATTTTTTTATCAAATCAAATTTTTTGGTGAATTTTAAGTTCGCTGTGCTTGTCCATGGCATCCTTTCAGAATTAGTATCTAAAACTTTATCATATTCAGTAATAGGTGTGTATGGAAGTCCAGAATTGATTCTCCATAAAAAAGTAAAACCTAATTGATCTGGCAATTTTAACCCAAATAATCTAAATTCCTCATCTTTCGGTATATTGAACTCACAATTAACATTAGCATTATGTCTCACATCCCAACTAAGCGGGAACTCTCGTAAGTTTCTTATTTCACTATTAACAACATCATGAGCTCCAGAATTAGTGCCCATTGCCCAAGAATATGAATAGTTCAATTTTAAACCCCAGAAATTACTAAACCGTTTACTAAAAGAGAAATCTATACCTTTAACGCTACCATAATCTTTACTTACATATTGATTATATTCCCGAGCAGCTTCTATCTTACTTCTAACTAGTTCAGTACTTACAAGATTATAAATATTTTTATAATAAGTAGTAATATCTATAAGATAATCTTCTCCAATCTGATGTCCTATACCAACTTCGTAAGTAATTGTTGTTTCTGGCTTTAGATTAGGATTGCCAACTAATGAACCACTTTCTCCTACCTCTGGTGTAGCACTTGTGAATACATACTGCATAGCAGGTAATTGACTTTGATAATTATATGCAAAATGTAGCACATCCTTTTCAGTAATAGGATGGGACACACCAAGACGAGGGCTGACCATTATTTGTAAATTTTTTGCAAACTTCTTTACTTCATAAGTACCGTCAGATTTTAGAATTTCATATTCTTTACCAAAGAGCCAATCTTTTAGATACCATACATCAAAACGAATACCCATATTTACAATCATTCCTTCCCATTCCATCTTATCTTGTACATAGAATGCACCCTGCCACGGTTTTGCTTTATATCCATCTAATTTACCAGCTGAATATTTAATAGCAGCTAATGAATCCTCATGAGAATACACCTCATATATGGTTATAGTGCCATCTTCTTCCAAAGTATCAATACGAACTGGCTCAACTTTTCCCAAGTATTCTTGCCTTCTACTTTCATAAATATACCATGGACTACCTAATACATCTTTCTCAATATTGTGGTACATAAATTCAAAACCAGTTTTAGCACTGTGAACCTCATTTATTTGATATGTAAAGTCACTTCTTAAATTATAAGTAGTAGTTTTGTCATCCAAATTAGTACCATCATAAGTTCCTGGTGCAATAAAACTAGCATTTTCTGGATTTCCTAATTCATCATAATAGACAAAATTTAGTGTCCAACCTCGTGTAGGATATTCAGGATTTTGAACCTGCTGGTCTCCTACAACTTTAAGAGGTACTTCGTTAATCTTTGTGCTACCTGTAAAATACCAGTCCCTATCAACACCTGGATCAATTTTAACATTAGTTACAAAACGACTTCCTTTAATAGTATAGAACATTTTCGGGTTAATAGAATGATCAAAAGTAAAAGATTGCCGATTATGGGTTGTTTCTTGATGTTGATAATGCTCTAATGCATAACGCCAGGAATGACTATAAGGACGATATGTTTCTTTATCACCAGTATAAGAAAAGTAAATTTTTCTCTTAGGGTCTATTTTATATTTTGTCTTAAAACGAAACTGATAATTATTAAGAAAACGGTCTCCAAGTTCTATACCTAAAAATTTATCTCGTCCAGAACCGAGTGAATTTATTTCATCTATCTGCACTTTGCTTAAGTATGAATACATTGCATCATCTTTATCAATATGATAATAATCTTTATATCTTGTATCAGTCCAGGAGCCGGATGCATTTATAAAAAATGTGAACTTGTCTTTCATTTTCCCGAATAATACAGGACCGCCAAAATTAAATTTAACTTGATCACTATTATTACCCTCTCCTATAAGGTGGTCTGTGCGATATTCAATTTTCCCAGAATATTCAGGTCCACCTGACTTTGTAACCAGATTTATAATTGCAGATTGAGCATTACCAAATTCAGCAGTAAATCCACCAGTTTGAATAGACATATCCTTTACAGCATCCATATCAAGATTAAGTCCAAATCCACCATACACAGGATTAGATACAGACATTCCGTCAACAGTATAAACAACTTCACCAGAACGACCTCCACGAATATGCATACTTTCTCCAGAGCCAACTGCACCAGCTTCAAGAGCTACGACCTCCTGTATATTCTCAATTGGCATTGCCTTGACATCTTCTGTGGAAACAATATTTACACTGCCGGTTATATCTTTATCTACCAATTTCTTTTTCGCTTTTACCTCAATACCCTTAACACCAATTGCTTCTTTATGAAGCTCAAAATTTATTGTTGTTGTTAAGTCAAGACTGATTTTTACACCTTTTACTGTCATAGGTGCATAGCCCATTTGCAAGGATTTTACATCATATGTACCAGGTGGAATATTAATAATCATATATCGGCCTTTATTATCTGTTGGACCGCCCATTTCTGTGCCTAATAATATAACACTAGCATTAGCAATTGGCTCCTTGGTATCAGCATCAATTACACGACCAACTAATTTACCAGTAGTACCAGCAAAAGTTACAGTAAAATATATTAATAACCATAAAATTGTTATTATAACTAATAATCTTTTCATAATTCATGCACCCCCAATATTTTTCATCTCAAAACTATTTTTCCTAAAAATTATGTGTCAAATTTTTCTTTCTTGTTTTTTATAAAATCCTTGTTAGCTACAAAAAACATAAATTTCTATTGAACAGCATCAGCATCTTATTCTTAAACTGTTGTTGTAAATTTGTTACTCTTTATTTTTGTATTTATAAAAGATATGTGGGTATATTTTTCTCTCTTCATTATTTAAATCAGCTTCTTTTATTAAATCTATATCCCACTCTTGCTTGAATCCCTGAAAAATTTTTTCTGCCAATAGAGAAAAACTGATTTTTCTTGTCAAGATTTGATTTATAGAAATTGTATTTTGAGCCAAAAGTTTTTTCAGAAATTCCCTTTTTTTCTCTGATAATCCATACATTAACTCAGCTAGCAATTCTTGATTATGATTCAGTAAAATAGACCCGTGTTGAAGTAAAACCCCATTTTTTCTAAACTGTGCACTACCAACAACTTTTTTCCATTTACTGTTTTCAGAACAGGATTTATATATCAATTCATATTTTGCACTACTGGAAAAACAAGGATTCTTTTTTTCATGATGCTTATGTAAAGACAATTCTTTCTTTTCTAATGACAGGTCAATGCCTGCATAACTCAATCCTCTTATTAACGCTTTACTTATTGTTTGATATGCTTGTAGAGTGGAACCGGCTAAAATTCCATCTATTCTTCCGATGACAGCATAGGTAAGTTCATCATAATGTAGGACTGCTCTTCCACCTGTAGGACGCCGAACTATAGCAAAACCCATCTGTCTCGTTTTTTCTATATCAATTTCTTGTTCTATTTGCTGATGATAACCTAATGAAATTGTAGGAGGTTGCCAATCATAGACACGAATCGTAGGTGGTGAAATCCCTTTCTGCACTCCAACCATAATTGTTTCATCTATTGCCATATTTTTTTCTGCACTACATTTGCCTGAATTAAGGAATCTCCACTTTTCCATATTTTTACCCACTAAATTATTTTTTTATAACACTTGTTTTTGTCTGTCCTGTACCTGTTAACAAATCAAAAAAATTGCCAATTCCATTATTAGAAAAGAACTTTATTAAAAGAAGCACAAGAATTAAAGCCAGAATATGCAGGATTAATTTTGGAATAGAGAGTAATTTCTTATTTCGTCTATTCCTTCTTCTTTTGTATTCATCAGTAAATTCTGACATTTTTAGTCCTACTTATTTTTAAATAATTGCTAGTTTCCCAAAGTAGTAAAATTTTTTGAGCAAGCCCTTTTTTAATTAAGGATTTCTTACTTTTACTTTGTCAAGTTACAAAAACGTTTGTTTATTCATTTATGTTGCAATGTTTCCTCTATATTTTTTGATTGATTTCTCAACTTAATCGTATATTTCATAAAACCACATCTACAATCTTTAAGAGATAGATTGTCAAATAATTATTCATCTATATTTCTATCTTTTTTATTGTCTATTATTTAATAATCCAAAGCAAAGAATGCCCAGGAGAGCTAAGTCCCCCGGGCATTCTTTATATCTATTACAATTTTTATTACCTCATCAACAGCATCTTCTTTGTCAAATAATGTTCACCATAACTTAACCTATAAAAATACACTCCACTTGGAACTGCCTTTCCCTGTTCATCTCTGCCATCCCATACTATATCTGTCTT
>Ga0164318_10006359_pt1 | contig 11442 bp, 10 predicted proteins | sample GuaBasSedimGuay9_FD_113734 | JGI IMG/M metagenome (GOLD analysis project Ga0164318, IMG submission 113734) | Subseafloor sediment microbial communities from Guaymas Basin, Gulf of California, Mexico - Guay9, Core 4571-4, 0-3 cm | ecosystem: Environmental > Aquatic > Marine > Hydrothermal vents... | reverse complement strand
GACAGGGTCGAGTGGGCCATTGGGCAGGTCTTGCAGGCGCCTCGCAATTCGACCCGTACCGTCGAACCCTCGATCGACACCAGGCAGACATCACCACCATCAGCCACCAGTGCGGGGCGCACCTCGTCCAAGGCAAAGAGAACCCGCTCTTCGACCGACCCCGTAGGCCACCCAGTGATACTCATACCCTCGATCCGTCATCTTTAATCATGGTCTCACCAACGCAGAATGACCGCCGGGAATTCCATAGAACCTTTTCCGCCAATCGGCGTTATCCTGGAAGACATGGGAATGAACGATTTGGAGGCCACCGTGGAGCGATGCCGCAAGGGAGATGAAGAGGCATGGTCGGCGCTTGTCAGCGCCACCATGAAACCCCTCTACCGTCTCTGTGCGAGTTATGCCCCATCTGCCGCCATTGCTGAAGAACTGACCCAGGAGATCTATTTCAAGCTCTGGGAGAACCTCCATCGCTATAACGAAGGTTCGAATTTCATGGCATGGACCTGGCGAGTGGCCAAGAATCTCCTGATTGACGCCCACCGACGCAGCCGCAGAGAACGGGAAGCTGCGTGGCTCGACCCCGAGATCATTGACCGTCTCCCCGGCTCGGACGATCCCCACGGACAAACTGAAAAACGGCAGCGCCTGCGCCTGATCGCCACCAGCCTCCATCAGATCGACTCTAATTTGGCCGAGCTGGTCTTGATGCGCGATTTCGCAGGGCTGACCTACCAGGATATGTCCGAGGCACTGGAACTGCCACTGGGGACCGTCAAATCTCGCCTCAACCGTGCCCGCCTGGAACTGGCGACGGCCGTTCGAAGGCGAACAAATATCCGGGCCGTACCCTCCCCATCCGCCAACGAGGTCGGTGCCTGATGAACGCCTGCACTGAGATCCGCGAGCACTTCAGCGCCTACCTCGAGGGCGATCTCCAGCCCGGCGAGGTCACGACCGTCGAAACACACCTCGAGACGTGCTCAAAATGCCGGGAAACCATGGACAGTCTTCGGGATATCCTCGAACTCAGCGGCACTCTTGCAGATCTCCGGCCTCCCGCTCAGCTGAAAGCAGAAGTTGCAGATTCCCCGTGCAGACGATGGCTGGGTCTGCTCTTTTCCGCCATCGACAGAGAGATCTCCGAGGCAAATCTTGACAGGCTCTTCCAACACCTGGAAGACTGCCCATCATGCAGAAGCGCCTGGGGTGACCTTTCGCTGATTCACCAGGTCAGTGATGCACTCGAACCGCCGCACCACCTTCTCGCCCGATGTTTGAGGCCCCGCCAGCCCTTCTCTGCCCGCAGGGTGCTGGGCCAGCGGACCGCAACAGCGGCAGCCTACAGTCTGGCCCTTCTGGCCTCACTGGCAATCGGCAACCCGGTGACGCTGGCCCGATACGATACCTCGACGCCGATGCAGCAGGTGGGCACACTCTTCAAGGACGGGGTTTCCGGCGCCGCCGAAATAGGACGATCCGAGGCGAAGGTCATGCTTTGGCGAGCCTTGAACCTGGGCGGGCGGGCTGCCGACGCCGCCCGCTCAACCTGGTCCCGGCTGACCGACCAACCCGACTCAGGCGACACCGCCAACGTCGATGATTCCAAGGAGACGACATCATGAACGACGAAAAGAAACCTGAAGAAATCGGCGTGCCCGCCGTTCCGGAACCACCAAAGCCTGCAAAACCACCAGTGCCCAAACCACCGGAACCCGAGCCGGCCGAGTCCCTCGATTCGCAGGACTGGATCCCTCAAACCGATGAGCCGTTCGACGACTCGCCCCCAAAGTCACCTGTCGCAGCGGCCCTCCTGTCCTTGGTGCCCTTTGGCCTGGGCCACCTCTACCTGGGCCAGTACTCGCGGGCACTCGCCTTCTTCGTCGGTTTCTGGGCGCCAATTTTACTGTTGGACCTGCCACTCCTGGGCATCTTCTTCTTCTTCTTCGCCATCTTTGACGCATTTCGTCAGGCCCAACTGATCAATCTCGCAGCCGGCGAAGGCCGTAAACTGCCGGCCGGTCCATTCCAGGGAGGCTTGGCAGCCGGCGTCTTCCTGGTTGTGCTCGGCGGTGTCTTGCTCTGCCGGCAATGGATCGATTTCTACCTTGTCCGAGAATTCCTGCAGACCTGGTATCCGGCGATCCTGGTCCTGATCGGCGCCTACTTCATCTACGGCGCCGTCAAGGAGCAGCGGCAACCGGAGGACGACGAGATAGAGGACTTTTGACCAGATATGTGATCAGGCTCATGGCGGTCTCCGTTGTGAAATGCTAGGCTCCGTTCGTGTTAGTGCCTTCGTCCTGCTCACCGAATCTGTTCGACACCAAGTCCTTCCGGGTCATAGGGCTCGGCCTACTGCTAGCCGTTTTCGCCTCGACCGGGTGGGCGCAGAGCTCGACACAGGGCCCGGCGATCGACCTTGAGATCATCAATCCCTCCGACGGCACCAATATCTTCTGTGTTGCCCCCGGCGGTGGCCTGACGGCCAGGCTCTTCATCCGTCCCGGGACCGACCCGACTTCATGTACCCCTTCGTGCGGGACCGTCGTTGACGGAGGCGCCGCCCATATCGCCACCGCAGTTGTCGACATCTCCTTTGACAATGAGAAACTGAATCTCGCAACAACCATCAGCAACGCCGGTAACGCTGCCGTCGACGGCCTGATACAGGACAATGCTACTCAAGGACGTATCGGCTGGGCCCTGGCAGGGGACTGGACTCCGAACGCCGTTACCTCGGGCACTCTGGCCACTCCCTGTGCGATGCAACTGTTCGACAGCGCAGCCTGGGTCTTCGAGATCGAGTTCACAGTCCAACCGACAGCCTCCGGCATCACCTCACTCCATTTGAGACGCGAGACAGATGCCTTCGCCCTGTCCTTTGCCGACATCTGCGGATCGGAGGCCTTCACCGAGGCCAATGGTGGTATCAACGAGATCATCGACGGCACTGTGCTCATCAGCTCAAGCTGCGCGGATGTGCTCTTTTTCGACGGCTTTGAAACCGGCACCACTACGATCTGGTCGACAAGTACCGGACCCTAGACACGTATGAACTTTGATATTCCGGATAGCAGGGCACAAGAAACGACTGTCATGATCGTGCCGACATTTAATGAGAGGGAGAACATCCCCGAGCTTGTCAGGCGCTTTTTTTTGCAGTTGGAAGAAGCACATCTTCTTGTTGTCGACGACAACTCACCCGACGATACAGCCTCTGTTTGTGAAGGGCTGATTCAGCAGTACCCGAACCTTCATATTCTGCGTCGTGAAGGGCGGCGTGGCCTTGGTCCGGCATACCTCGCCGGCATGGCCTGGGCACTGGAACACAATTTCGAAATCATTGGAACTATGGACGCCGATTTGAGCCATGATCCTGCACATCTACCTCGCATGTTTTCCGTACTCAAGGACAACGATATCGTCATCGGATCTCGATATGTCCGGGACGGGGGTACGATCAACTGGAAGATTCGTCGAGTTCTCTTGAGTTGGCTTGCAAACAAATACGCCGCAAAACTCCTCGGTATTCCAGCTCACGACCTGACGTCCGGATTCAGGCTCTACCGAAGAAAGGTGCTCGGGAACCTCCAATTGGAACGGGTGAAGTCAACCGGATACTCGTTCCTTGCTGAACTTCTCTATCGAGCCCATAAATCGCAGGCCTCAATCGCCGAATCTCCCATCATCTTCTTTGACAGAAAGTTGGGTGTGTCAAAGCTCCAATCGAAGGAGATCTATTGGGGCGCATTCAACCTGCTGCGGCTCAGATGCTCAAAGGATCTCTTTCAATGACTTCACCGCGTCCGCTCCCCGATGCCGGCACGGTACAGGACTCGCAGCAGACATCGCCGGCTCATCCGACTCCATCCGACATCAACGGCGCAACGTCCCCATGGACGTACGCATCAACGGTCTCCCTGACCATCGCAGCCTTTACTCCCTTGATCCTCTTTCTGCACTTTTTCCCCCTTGTCACAAACCTGCCTATATGGGACCAATGGATCATGATCGAAGTGTGGGAGGCCTACTACCAAGGAGGCGACTACCTTTCATTGCTTTTGAAGCCCTACAACGGGCACATCAATACCATTCCTAAATTCGTATTCTTTGGTCTGGGCTTACTCACCGACTGGAACCTCAGAATTGAGGTTGTTCTTTCGTATGTAACGGCTCTCGGCACACTTGTTATCACGCTTCTGATGCTGCGCGATACAGACCGTCGCCTGATGATTCTGGCTGCACCCTTCGCGGCAGTTGTTTTTTCAGCCGGCCAGTATGAGAACTTCATGTCGGGGTGGCCGTTTGTGCAGCATCTTTCCCAATTCTCGGCAACTCTCGCACTTTTCGCGCTGACTCGTCCGAAACCTATTCGACCTCCCCACATCATGGTTGGCGCCATTGCAACGATTGTTGCAACATATTCCTGGGGCACTGGATTCACTGCCGGTATTGTCTGTTTCCTCGCCCTGGTTTCTCGCGCCCGGTTCCCAAAATGGATAACGTTCTCGTGGTTCGTGGGCACCTGCGCACTTTTCACGTCGGTATTTGTCAACGTTGGTGACGGCTTGGGAAGACCCTCCATTGGAGCAGTTTTTAGTTTCTTTACCGCCATGGTCGGCAACCTGGTGAGCGTGGTGGCGACGCCGGATCTCAAGGTTGCACAAACAGCGGGAGTCATTCTTCTGGTGGTTCTCGGAGCAGTGGTCGGGGTTTGTCTGCGAAAGGGCATGTTTGAGGAGGTGCGCCGCTGGGGTCTGTTTGCTCTGATGGCTTTGGCAGGTGACGGAATGATCGCGATCGGGCGAACCTACTCAGGCATTCAACAGGCGCTCGTTTCACACTACATCACGACAGGGTACCCTGTGGTACTGACGGTCTTGGTTCTTCTGGTGCTGCTTCTCATAGGACCTCACCGCGAGGCTGATCCACGACCTCATGTGTCGCCTGCAAATCTCATTGCCGCAGCCATACTCATTCTTGCCGCCACTGCACAACCATGGCTCGTATTTTCAAATCACTTCCCGACCCAGAAAAGATGGTCGAAAATCTGCCGCGACGACATGAGGAAGATAAGCTCCGGCACGGCAACCGATAGTGAGATCATTCGCTCCCACGAGGCCAATGTGCAAATGGTCCGTCATGGTGTCAAGGTTCTCCGTCGATACAGGTTGGCAGTGTTTGCGGACATCCCGGGCCAATATCAAGGACACTATCGAGAGCAGGTCCCACCCACCCCGACACCCGGCCCTGAAGATCTTCCCTCGGCGGCATTCAAGCTTCACTGGAAAAACCTGGGGTTTCCAACAAGGGTCAAAGCAGGAACTGTCGTCCCGACCACACTGGACGTCGTCAACTCAAGCAACCACCTATGGCCAACTTTTGAGAATAACGACAGTAAGAACGGCGACGCCTACAAGGTTCGACTTTCCTACAGATGGCTCGGAGCAGCCCATCGATTGAGTGACTACAATGAGCGACGCATTGATTTCGAGAGTGACGTAGCTCCAGGGGCAGTGGTTTCTCTTCAATTTGACATTAGAGTTCCAAGGAAGGCTGGAAGATATAAACTTCAGATCGACGCTGTTCAGGATGGAGTCTCCTGGTTTGAGGATCGAGGGGCAGAGACCTTGGTTCTCCCAGTCAGAGTGACGGAACGTTGATGACACCCTGTACTCCGCGGTGGTAGACCGTTCCGGAGCCAGGGATGGTCTTAACTGGCGTCAAAATATTCTAAGATAGCCGATGATTGACGAAGAAAAGACCCCCCAAACATCGTCGCTCGAGTGGGTCATCATCATCGTGTTCCTCGCATTGATCGCCGCACCCGGCATAGGTCAGTTGGCCGGTTTCTCAGGCGCAGAGGCAATTTGGGCGATCGAGTACCGGATCCCCAATCCCGCCCCATCAATGCCATCGACCGCCAAGGAATGTGTGGATTTCCCCGCGACCACAGACGCATTCTTCAATGACTCCTTCGGCTTTCGATCGTTCTTGGGTGCCGTCAACGGCATTGTCCTCCAGGAACTCGGCTCGACAGTTAGAGACGAGGTTTTGGTCGGGAAGGACGGCTGGCTCTTCCATCACAAGAGTTCGTACAGCATCACTGAGGAGTATCGGGGCGCCGTCACCGTAACCGATGAAGCAATTGACACGTGGGTCGCCAAAATGAGAGAAGCAAGAGAAGCTACTGCCGACCTCAGCATCGATACTCTCTTTGTCGATCGTTGGACACCGCAGATTCAGAAAACTCCATTTGGAATGAGAAAGCGCGCCTGGATCGAGGAGTCAGGCTTCTACCGAAGACAAAAAACAAAATCCGGCGTCCTTCGATTCACGGACGGAAACGGCAAACTGGTCGTTCCGATTGACCCGGCACAGCCACCGAGTTATATCGAGATATCACTCGTATCGTGGGGCACACGAATCGCCGACTTCACCGTCATCGTCAACGGGACCACGCTGACGCACGAAAGGATCCGAGGCGGAGAGTGGTCACGAACACTCTCACTCTCCGGCGTACAGATCGATGACACAATAACCATCGAGCTCGTCAGTGACACGTTCATTCCCGCCGAACTCAGTGATGCCTCCAACGACACCCGCGTACTCGGCGTATGCGTCAGGAGCGTACGCTTGTTGGCTGAGGTCAAACCCTGACCAAACTTCTCACCTGCGTTCAGTACCCAGCTTTGACCCCTGTTGCGGTGTAGACCGGCCTGACACTGAGGGCATCATCAAGCTGAGACTGCGGGGTGTAGAACCGGTCCCCGAGCCTCATCTTGTCGGTCATCGGCAACCCACCTTCATCGACCACGTCGTTAATTATCAGGACGCCGTCGCGTGTGGCCACATAAAGCCGCCGATTGGTAATCCGAAACACAAGACCAGCCTGAAAGGGATGGAAACTCCCGTTAAGGCGTTCACCGCCACGGAGGTGAACAACTTTGCCGCGACGGTATGTAGAGGCCCCCGCATAGGGCGAATCGAAGGCGCATACGAAGCGTTCGATTTCCTCGCTGCTCCAACGCCAATCGATAAACCCCTGCAGTGGAGTATTGAGGCGCGGCCAGTAGGTGCTCTGGGTGTAATCCTGGGCCCGGCGTTCGAGCGGATCACCCGAGATCATGGCGTCTATGAACTCAGCGACCAGTTGGTTTCTCAGCGGGATGTCGATACGAAAGTAGTCCTCAGGGATCCGGCAGCTCTGTGGGAAGTTGATGCACTTCTGCATCACCAGATCACCAGTGTCTATGCCCTCGTCAAGAACATGAATGGAGATTCCACCGCGCCTTTCTCCCATCAAGATCCGCCAACTGTAGGCGCCGGCGCCGCGGTCCAGAGGGAGGCGGGCCGCATGGAAATTGAACAGCCGCCCGCCGAAGAGATCGATCACCTCACGCCTGAAAATCCACACCGGGTGAATTGACAACCCGACAGTTCGGCCGTCTACCCACGGTCTGAGGATCTCTGGATCAAGCTCTTCCACATCCTGATAACCGACTCCCTCGCCATCGAGGCAACACCTCAGACTACGTCCTTGGTTGACGTCTTCTTCGAGATGCATTTCCTCACTCACAACTCTCACTTCGATCCCGTGCTTCTGAGCATGAATCGCAGCATGGAGGAGGGGCGGTGTTCCTCCGAAGAGCACCAGCCGCCTCATCGGTTCGGTGGTCATCTTCTTCTCCCGGTTCATCGGTATCACACTGTCCGTCCGCCACCGGCGGCCGAACAGAACTCAATCAGGTGATCGGCAATCGCCTCTGCCGATCTGCCGAGGTTGAAGACGTGTCGGTCCCGGCACGTTCGAATTCTTTCCTGGAATTGTGCACGGCATTCGAGCAAATTTGAGGCGATCTCTGGCACCCGCTCGAGCCCGTCGAGCCCTACGATCAAGCCGAGTTCCACCCGGAGCGCTATCTCTGTAGGCGGGATACCCAGCTTCTCGTACTCTGGGTTGTTGATCTTCGGCGGTGTGTCAATGTAGAGGACCGGCCGCTCGGTAGCGAAGGCATACTCGAAGGCAATGCTCGACCAGTCGGTCATCAGCAGATCTGCCTCGTAAAGCGAGTCGTTCGAGACGGCGTCTATCTCCATCTCTGCCGCGTCAACGGACTCAACCTGGTCGGCCAGACCTCGTGCCTTGTCCGGGCTGTGGCGAATCCACTCAGGATGAGGTCGTACGACGACCCGCCAGCCTTCCTTGACCAGTCCTTCAATCATGCCGACAACGCCGCACTCGAGGATATTCTTCGGATTCCACGACGGCGCAATCAGGCACATCGGCGGGCCGACAACGTCTCCCTCGACTTCAGGTCTGGAGAGAAAGTGAGCGTACATCCGATCCAGAAGCGGATATCCCCCTTCAATCAGTGTTTTCTTTGCGAGCCCGTAGACTTCTTCGGTCTTGCGGATCTCTTGGCTCTGATGCTCACCAACGCAAAAAATCGAGTCAAAAAAGTCCAGGGCGCCCTTCCGCAACACCATCTGCATGCTGCCGATTCCGTGAAAAAGGTAAAAGTGGTGTGCTCCGACCGTTGATTTCTTGATGTGGAGGTTCCCCAGGTCAGGCATGGTCATGACGATGGCCCTGGCCCGAATAAAGGGCATCACCCAGGTCAGCCAGGAATCGATGTGAAAGACAATGAATCTCTCGTCAGCACCCGCGAACACCGGGTCGTCCCGCTGCGAGGTGAGGTAGTAGATCTTGAGATCCGATCGATGGAGCACCTGATCGATGACGTCCTCGACGTAACGGCTATAGGTGGCGCCCTCGGAGTAGAAGACCAACGATCGCGGGTCCTGCCGAACTGCTCTCATGCATCGACGGAAACTGCCAAGTTCACGAATGAGTTGCAGACCCACCAGGACGCCCACCTTTCCTCGATCTAGACCCTGAATCTTGTCAAGGCTACTCGGTGGAGTCAACGGGAAGCTCGCTTGAGAGGTAGGATTCAACGGCATTTTCAGTCTTCCTTCTCGCCCACAATGGCGCGTTCTCTGGGCAATAGGATGCAACTCCTGAAAGACGACCCGGTTTGCTATATTTCCCAAACGGTTGACACGGAATGTGTACCGATGGGGGACCTCGATGAAAGCGATCATCTTAGCCGCCGGCTACGCCAAGAGGATGAGACCACTGAGCCGAGAGTGCCACAAGACGCTGCTCCTCGCAGGCGGTCAGACCGTCCTTGGACGTATCGTTGACTCGCTCCTCACAAATGACGTTCGCGAGCTGGTGATTGTCACCGGGTACAGGGACGACCAATTGCGAGGCTATATGGCCGAAGAATACGGCGACCTCGATGTCACCTGGGTCCATAACCCTGACTTTGACACCACCAACAACATCCACTCACTCGCCCTCGCATTCAAGGAGATCAAGAACGAGGAGGTTTTGATCATCGAATCCGACCTTGTAGTTGACCCCGAAGTCATCAAGGCACTCGTCAACAGTCCCTACCCGGATGTGGCCATGGTCGGACCTCACGAGCTGGGAATGGACGGTACGGTGGTAACGGTGGCGGATAACGTCATCACTCAGTTCATCCCACCTCACCTGCAGCCGGAGACATTCGACTTCACCGATGCATTCAAGACCCTCAACATCTACAAGTTCTCGGCACAGTTCTGTGACACCGTCTTCCGGCCGACCGTTGACTTCTATTCACAGACCATCGACTCCAACTGTTACTACGAGTCCATCCTCGGGATTCTGATCTACATGAGGAGGTGCAAGATTTTCGCAGAGGTGGTCGATAACAATTTATGGACCGAGATCGACGACCCCAACGACCTCGAGGTAGCAAACTTCATGTTCACGCCGGAGGAGAGGTCCTCGATCCTCGAGGGCACCCACGGTGGTTATTGGAAGTACCGTTTCACCGACTTCTGCTACATCCGAAACTTCCACTTCCCCACTGGCAGCATGATCTCCGACCTGCGCCGCAACGTAAAGCCCCTGTTGGCCAACTACGGCTCAAGCCAGCAGGTGCTGGACCGGAAGATTTCCCAGTTTCTCGAGTGCGACGCCGACCAGATTGTCCTGCTCAACGGCGCCTCGCAAGCCTATCCTTTCCTCCGGCAGAAGTTCGGCGACACAAGGGTGCTCGTTCCCAAACCGACCTTTGGAGAATATCGGCGCATTTTTCCAAATGCACGGACCTACCCGGACGAGCCGGGCATCGACATGAACCGGATCGAGGAATCCCTTTCGACCACCGACCTGGTCGTGTTCGTCAACCCGAACAACCCAACCGGCACGGTCCTCCCCACCGAGGATCTCTTCGACATGGCCTCGAGGCACCCGAAGACTGTATTTCTCATCGATGAATCCTTCGTGGACTTCTGCGACGAAACCCCGGTCCAGGATCTGCTCGTCGACAAACACCTGGATAATGTTCTGATCATCAAGAGCCTGAGTAAATCGCTCGGTGTCCCCGGGATTCGATTGGGATACGTCTACTCCACAAATCGGGAGTTGATCACAACAATCAAGGAGGAGATCCCGATATGGAACATTAACTCCATGGCCGAGTACTTCCTCGAACTCCTCTTCAAGAACAGGCCCCAGCTCGAAGCATCGTTCCAAAAATCGAAGGATGACCGCAAAGAGTTCGCCGAGGCACTGAGAACCCTTGAGGGTGTCAAAGACGTTGTGAACGGAGGAGGACACTTCATTCTGGTTCGAGTGGACCCGGCCCTGTTCCCCTCGCCGAAGATCGTCGATGACCTGCTGATTCAACATGCCACCTACGTCAAGGACGTGACTGAGGCCATGGGAAGCTCGGACACTCACCTTCGTTTCGCAGTCAGAGATCAACGTGACAATATGCGCCTCGTTAATATACTGGCGTCGCTCAGTGCCGGATCTTGAGAATTTTGGTGCCGCCGCAAGTCTCCCAAAACCCATTGGAGGACGTATGAAGATCACCCAGACTCTTGTCTTTGACACATCTCTCTCCCAAGACAAAGCCATCAAAACAATCGCCTCCATCGAGGAAATGGAGACCCTCGAGTCCCTTGGTGACCGGTTCGAATCGGTCGGCGTCCACGAAGGGATGACTCTCCTCGTTCACACATCACTGAGAAGCCTCGGGTGGGTCTGTGGTGGGGCACAAACCGTCATCGATTCCCTTCTCAATGCCGTCGGACCCGGGGGAACCATTGTGTTTCCGGCCTTCACAGGAAACAACACTGATCCAATCCACTGGAGGCGTCCACCAGTTGCAACCGAAGCAGTCAGGAGGAAAATCCTTGCCAACACTCCGCCCCACCATACGAGGCACTCACTGCCATGGTCCAACGTTGGCGCCGTACCTCGGCTTGCAGCATCCTGGGAGGGAGCGGTCCGAAGCACCCACCCCCAACACTCCTTCCTTGCCATAGGCCCAAGGGCAACCGACCTGTGCAGGCCGGACGAATACAATTACGATT
>Ga0164318_10006358_pt1 | contig 11442 bp, 8 predicted proteins | sample GuaBasSedimGuay9_FD_113734 | JGI IMG/M metagenome (GOLD analysis project Ga0164318, IMG submission 113734) | Subseafloor sediment microbial communities from Guaymas Basin, Gulf of California, Mexico - Guay9, Core 4571-4, 0-3 cm | ecosystem: Environmental > Aquatic > Marine > Hydrothermal vents >... | reverse complement strand
TCAGCCGGCTGCTGGTGAGGCTTGAATTCAAGCGGGCGGTCCGTATGCTACCGGGCCGGCTTGTGGAACTCGCCGCGGACATTAGGGCGGAATGATTGCAGAGGGAGCATTTGGCGGATCTGGTCATAGTGGAATCTCCGGCCAAGGCCCGTACTATCGGGAAAATTCTGGGCTCCGGCTATCGCGTCAAGCCTTCCATGGGCCATGTCCGCGACCTGCCGGAGCAGAACCTGGGGGTTGAGATCCAGAATGGATTCCGGCCGCATTACGTGGTAATTCCGGCGCGCCGCAGGGTGCTCAGCGATCTGCTGAAGGCGGCCCGAAGCGCTGAGCACATCTACCTGGCTCCCGACCCTGACCGCGAGGGGGAAGCCATTGCATGGCATCTGCAGGAGGAGCTGGGCAAGTCCGTGCCGCGGGATCGCTTCTACCGGGTGAGCTACAACGAGATCACCGCATCGGCGATAAAGGAGGCCTTTCGTCATCCCGGCCCGATTGACATGCGGAGGGTGGAATCCCAGCAGGCCCGGCGGGTACTCGACCGTCTGGTTGGTTACATGGTCAGTCCCCTTCTGTGGCGTCGGGTGAAAGGAGCGGCGAGTGCCGGGAGAGTACAATCGGTGGCCCTGCGGCTGGTATGCGAGCGCGAGCGGGAGATCCGCGGGTTTGTCAGCCGGAAGTATTGGCTGGTATTCGCCGAGCTGGAGAGAGAAGACCGGCAGGGCCCGCCGTTCGAGGCCCGGTTGAGCCGTATTGGTGACCGCAAGGCGGAGCTTGACAGCCGGGATACGGCTGAGGCCGTAGCCGCGGAGTGCTTGCGGAGAAGCTTCTCCGTAGTGAAAGTCAACCGGCGCGAAGTACGCCGGCGGCCGCCGCCGCCTTTCATCACCAGCACGTTACAGCAGGCGGCCTCACGATATTTCGGTTTCACTCCCGCGCGCACCATGCGGATTGCGCAGCGGCTCTACGAAGGAGTGGACATCGGCGAGGGCCCGGTGGGGCTGATAACCTACATGCGTACCGATTCGGTCAGGGTGGCGGACGAGGCGCGCCAGGCGTGCCGCCGCCTTATCGCCGACCGGTTCGGCCCGGAGTTCGTGCCCGCGCGGCCCAATGTGTACCGCAGTCGCCCCGGCGCGCAGGAAGCCCATGAGGCGATCCGGCCCACCGACGTTACACGTCATCCCGACGAGCTGAAGGGCCGGCTCAAAGAGGAAGACTGGAAGCTGTATAATCTGGTCTGGCGCCGTTTCGTTGCCAGCCAGATGGCCCCCGCGCGGGTGGAGCAGATACAGGTGGACCTAGCGGCGCGGCGCACGGAAGAGGTCGCGGAGGGCGACACCTCGGACCGGATCGCAGAACATCTCCGTGCGGATTACCTGTTTCACGTAGTTTCGTCGCGCACGGTCTTCCCCGGGTTTACGGCCGTGATGGACGAGAAGCAGATACGCGGCGGTGACTCTTCGGGAGCAAATGGTCCGGCAGGGGAAAAAGAGGACAGGGAAGAAGAGGAACACGTGGTCGCAGCGCTTCCGCCGCTGGCGGAAGGAGATCCCTTGCGCTGCCGGCGTACGCGGACCGAGGAGAAGGAAACCAGGCCTCCGCCGCGCTATACCGAGGCCACGCTCATCCGGGCCCTGGAGCAGAACGGTGTCGGCCGGCCGAGCACCTATGCGCAGATCATAAGTACGCTCTACCAGCGCAAGTATGTGGTCAAAGAGAAGCGGGCGCTCAAACCCACGCGCCTGGGCGAACAGGTTAACGAGTTCCTGGTCACTCACCTGCCGCAATTGTTCGACGTGGGTTTCACCGCGCGGATGGAGGAGCAACTTGACGAAATCGAACGCGGTCGCGCTGAGCGTCTGGACATGTTGAACTCATTTTACCGCAACCTGCGCTCGTGGCTGGAGCAGGCCCGGGGACCGTCGGCGGACCGCAACCAGGTGGGGAGACTGCTGGAACTTCTCGAACAGGTGAAGGATTGGAAAAAAGCTCCGGGGACCACCCGGTCACGCGAGCAACGTTTCGTCAACTCCATCCGCCGTCAGTATTCCCAGAAACCCGACGGCATATCCGAGACGCAATTCAAGGTCCTGGCTTCCATCGCAGCAGGCTACGCGGACCAGGTTCCGGAGATCGAAGAATTCCTGCGGGAACAGGGCCTGGCGGATCTGCTGGAACGCCGGGAGACAGACCGGTCACAGCTTGAGGATGCCGAGGCGCGGCTGGCGGCGGAAAAACTGCGGGCATTGGCCGGGGTGAAATTCGAGCCGCCGCGCCGGGTAGGACGGAGGACTTTCGACGACCGGCGTTTCGTGGAGTCGCTGCAGCGCCAGGTGCAGGGAGGCCGTCCTCTGAGTGCCAATCAGACGCGCTATCTGGATCGGCTGCTTCTGAAGTACGCCGATCAGCTTGGCGGTCCGGAGGAGCTGGCCCGGCGATTCGGTCTCCAGCCGCCGCCGCGTGCGGATGACCGCGAAGTGGAGCGGCTGCTGGAAAGCCTGGGGTCGGTCACGGAGTGGGATCCGCCGCGTAAGGTTCGCGGCCGGGAGTGGGATGACCGCAGGTTCTTTGAATCGGTACGGCAGCAGTACGGGAACGGGCGGCAGCTTTCTCCGCGGCAGGTGGCAATATTGAAACGTCTGGCATCGAAATACGGCGTGCTTCCGCAGTCGGAGGGTGGCGATGGGGGAGGATGAGCGGCAGCCGGGGACTACGCTCAAGAAGGCGTACAGTGATCCGGCGGTACGCGCGTACGTGCGTTATCTCCGGGCGGAGAAGAACGCATCGGAGCACACCGTGAGGAACTATCTGATGGATATCGGGCAGTTCATCGTGAGCCGTTGGGGCTGGGAACGCAAAGCTCCTTTTCCCTGGGGCGAGGTGGACCGATTCGCGGCGCGGCACTTTCTGGCATTGGTGCAGCAGAGCGGGAGGGCTTCCACCACGGCGATGAGGAAGCTTTCCAGCCTGCGGTCGTTCTATCGGTATCTGGTCCGCGAGCAGCGGGTGGAGGCGAATCCCTTCGCCGGGACACGGGGCCCGAAGAGAAGGCGCAGCCTGCCCCGAGTGATGACGGTGAAGGAAGTGCTGGCGCTGTTGGAGGCCCCACGCCGCTGGTACGAGCAGCAGCCTCCTCCCCGTTCACCGCGGCAGGCGGCCTGGCGGGAATACAAGTGTGTCCGGGATACCGCCATCCTGGAGGTTCTTTACAGTACAGGCATGCGGGTGGGCGAACTGGTCAGCTTCCCCGAAAGTGCGGTGGATTTTCTTTCCGGAGTGGTAGTGGTGCGTGGCAAGGGGCGGAAGGAGCGTCTCTGTCCCCTCGGGGGGCCGGCGGCTGAAGCGTTGCGCCGCGCTCTGGAAGCCCGGGCGGGATATCTGAAGGCTTTAGGACGGGGCGGCAGGCCGCCGGCGGTGTTCCTTAATCGGAACGGCGGACGGCTCACCGCGCGTTCGGTGGAACGGCTGATCCGGGACTACTCACGGACTGCGGGAATCGGGTGGCCGGTCTACCCCCACGTGCTGCGGCACAGCTTCGCTACGCACATGCTGGACAACGGCGCTGACCTGCGAAGCGTACAGGAACTGCTGGGACATGCGGTTCTGTCCACCACCCAGATTTATACCCATGTGAGTGTGGAGAGATTGAAGGAGGTTTACCAGCAGGCACACCCGCGGGCCTGAACCGGAGAGGGCTGGGAGTGATGATGAGTTTTCCGAAAGACCGCCAGGCACTTCAGTGCGCCCGCAGCCCGGTGTGGTGGCTCTACAATCTGCTGTTCCCGGTGGTGTTCATCTTTCTCCTGCCGCGTTTTGTGGTGCGCATGGTGCGCCGGGGCGGCTATCGGCGACATTTCTGGCAACGTATTACTCTCTACGACCGGTCCACCCGGCGGAAATTGACCCGGGAGTCGGCGTTCCGGGTATGGATACATGCGGTCAGTGTAGGGGAGATATTCGTAGCGCTGCGCTTCATGGAGGAGATACGCCGCAAGAAACCGGATGCCAGCTTTGTAGTGACCACCACCACCTCCACCGGCAGGGCGGTGGCGGAGAAACAGCTCCGCGATGAGGATATCATTCTGTATTTTCCTCTGGATCGTCCCTGTCTGATGAAAGGGCTTCTCCGGCTGGTTCGTCCTTCGCTGGTGCTGCTGGTGGAGTGCGAAATGTGGCCCAACCTGCTGCGGTATTGCACGCTTTCCGGTATACCGGTGGTGCTGGTCAACGGCCGGATCTCGGACCACTCATACCGGAACTACTGCAGAGTACGTTTCATGACCCGGCGACTCCTGCCCATGGTGGATCTGCTGTGCGTGCAGGGTGAGACGGATCGCGAACGATTACTCAGCCTGGGGGCGTCGCCGGAGAGGACTCTGGTCGTCGGCAGTGCGAAGTACGAGGTGCCGGCCGGCGGGGAAGAAGTTTTCCAAGTGGTGGAGCGGGTTCTGAGTCGCGTCGGATTCCGCGGCCGCACGCTGCTGGTCGGCGGGTCCACCTGGCCGGGCGAGGAAGAGGCCCTGGTGAGGGTCTACAGGAAGCTGCGCCCCGCGTATCCCGATCTGCGGCTGATACTGGTTCCCCGCCACGTGGAACGAACCGGGGAAATTACAGCGCTGCTCGCGTCCCACGGCGTGAGATACGCCCTGCGCAGCGCGGTCGAATCGGAATCCGGGGCGGACGATTATGACGTGCTGCTCGCCGACACGACCGGGGAATTGCGCGGCTTCTATCGCTGGGCGGATATCGTATTCGTGGGCAAGAGTCTCACCCAGCGGGGCGGCCAGAATTTTATTGAGCCGGCCCAGTTCGGCCGTCCGGTCATCACCGGGCCCAACCTGCAGAATTTCCCGGTGGTCGCCCGTGATTTTCTTGATGCGCAGGCGTTGCTGGTGATAACCGACGAGCAGGAACTGTCTGAAGCGATAGAGAAACTGCTGCGCGACCCGGCTTTGCGGGAAGAATATGGGCGAAAGGCTCTGAATGTGGTGCGCGAAAAGCAGGGTGCCGTGCGGCGTACCCTGGAGCAGATTCGGTCCCGTCTTTCACTTGAGTTGTGATCTCTATGAAATCCGATGGGACAGGATCACCGGTTCTCATGTACCGTGACTGGAAGGTACCGTTGCCGGCGGATGTCCGTGTGGAGTACGACGTCCCTGCCTCCCGCCTGACAACCATTGGAGCCGGCGGTCGGGTGGCGGCGGTCGTCAGCGTCGAGTCGGCCGCCCTGGCGGAACAAGTGTGCTCTACGCTGCTGCAGGAGGGCATATCGCTGGTGGTCGTGGGGCGCGGCTCCAACCTGCTCATTGCGGACAGCGGCTATGACGGTGTGATGGTACGCTTCCTGGCGTCCGAGCCGGACATAATTCACGAGGGTGAGGTACTGGATGTGTCCGCCGGCTCGCGTACGGATGACGTGGCCCGCTGTGCCGTGGAGTTAGGTCTGGCAGGACTCGAGTTCGCTGCCGGCCTGCCGGGATCGGTGGGGGGTGCAGTCTGGGGAAACGCCGGCGGATTCGGTTCCGACATGTCGAAGGTCACCGAGTCTGCGCGCATACTGGAGCCGGACGGGCGGGTCTCGTGGTGGGAGGCCGCCGCTCTCGGGTTCGGGTACCGGGAAAGCGCCCTGCAGCACAAGCCGGGGATTCTGCTGCGGGTACGCCTGCGCCTGCCAGCCGGTGATCGCGGGCAGATCCGGCGGCGGCGGGAGGCGATACTGGAAGACCGCCGTAATCGCTTTCCGGACTGGCGCCGGCACGCCAATGCAGGATGCTTTTTCCGAAATCCGCCCGGACTTCATGCCGCGGTTCTCATAGAGCGGGCCGGAGCCAGGACCCGGAGTAAGGGCGGTGCCCGGGTATGGGAGCGGCATGTCGGCTTTATAGTTCGGGAGAGGCCGGGATGCACCGCCGCGGACATTCTGAGTCTGGGCCTGCAGATCGCTGAGGACGTCCGGCGGCATTTCGGAGTTGACCTTCTCCCGGAGGTACGCTTTCTGGGAGACTTTGGAGACCTCCTTCCACCCCGCTGGCGGGCATGGAACTCCGTCAAGATCATTGAACCCGTCTGAGGTTACCGGCATACTGCCCTGATGGACGGCGGTGGAACGTCGGCCGGCGGAAAGTGATTTTTCAACCCTGGGGGGGCGGATGGGGAACGAGAGGGAACAGGGAAAACCGATGGATGCCGGGGCCTGCCTGGTGCCGCGGAAGGATTTTCCGGTATTCGAGAACTGGCCGGACCTCGTCTATCTGGATAACGCTGCAACTACGCATAAACCGGCCGCGGTTCTTCGCCGGGTGGACGAATTCTATCGGCGGACCTACGCCAATGTTCACCGGGGAGTATATCGTCTCGCCGAGGAGGCCACGGCGGCCTACGAAGAGGCGCGCCGGCAGGTAGCCGAGTTCATCGGTTGTGACGATACCGGCGAGCTGATTTTCACCCGGGGTACTACCGAAGGCATCAACCTGGTGGCTGCCGTACTGGATTCGCTGGTGCAGGATGGCGACGAGGTTCTGGTTACGGCGCTTGAGCATCACAGCAATCTGATTCCGTGGCAGCAACTGTGCACCCGGCGGTCATTGAAGCTGAAAGTGTGTCCCATCACACCCGACGGAGATCTCGATCTGGATGCGCTGGAACGGATGCTGACTCCTCGCACCAGGGTGGTGGCATTTGCCATGGCGTCGAATGCGCTCGGTACGGTGGTACCCGCCGTGAAAGTGATCGCCGCGGCCCGTCAGGCCGGTGCCGTGACGGTGGTTGACGCCGCCCAGTCGGTTCCCTGCATGCCGACAGCGGTCAGCGAGCTTGGCTGTGATTTCCTGGTCTTCTCGGGACACAAGATGCTGGGGCCGATGGGGATCGGAGCGCTTTACGGCCGCCGGGAAATTCTGGAGAAGCTTCCGCCTTATATGACCGGCGGGGAGATGATCAGCACTGTGAGCTGGGATGGGGCCGAATGGGCGGAGCTGCCGCACAAATTTGAAGCCGGTACCCCCAACGCCGCCGGGGCGGTGGGGCTGGCGGAGGCCATCCGCTATCTGCAGGGAATCGGCATGGAGAAGATCTGGGCTCATGAAATGGATCTGGCCCGGAAGGCGCGGGAAGTGCTTGAGGGGATTCGGGGAGTGCGTGTTTTGGGTTGTCCGGCCACCTACTGCGGAATAGTGTCCTTCGTCGTTTCGGGGATCCACCCCCACGATCTGGCTCAGTTCCTGGCGCGGGAGAATGTAGCGGTGCGTGCGGGTCATCTTTGCGCCCAGCCATTGTTGCGGGCACTGGGGGTGGATGCGGTAACCCGGGTGAGCTTTTACGTGTACAACGATTATGCCGACGTGGAGAAGATGGCCGAAGCGTTGGAAAAGGCGATCCGGTTCTTCCGGCATGACGTATAGGTGTTGGGACCATGCGTGAACCAGCGGAAGATCCGTACACCGAAGCGCTGATGCAGCATTTCCGGAATCCCCGGAATCGGCGGCCGTTGCCGCCGGGGGAGGCCCTGGCCGAGGAAAACAATCCGCTTTGCGGCGACCGTATCCGGATAACGTTGCGAATGGCCGACGGCGTGGTGCGCGGACTGGAGTATGACATATGCGGCTGCGCAGTCAGCATCGCTTCGGCCTCCATGATGTCGTGCATCGTGGAGGGGAAGAGTCCCGCCGAAGCCCGGCGGCTGGCCGCACTTTTCCAGCGTCTGGTCACCGGCGGGGAGATATCCCAGGAGGAACGCAGCGAGCTCGGAGAAATCCTGGCCTTTCAGCAGATGCGCAGCTATCCGGTGCGTCGCAAGTGCGCGTTGCTCCCATGGCGGGCACTGGAAAAGGCGTTAAATACCCTGGAAAACAGGAAGGAGGAGGCAGCCGGATGAATGCAACGGTGCGAAGCATAACCGCGACGGTGATGGTTTTTCTTCTACTGCCGGTCAGCCGCGGGCAGGGCGCCGTCGGCGCGGAAGAGGTGGCGATGCCGCTGAAACGGGTGGTGCTCTTTACCAGCGGGGTGGGCTATTTCGAGCACTCCGGAGAAGTGGACTCGTCGTCACGTGTCACTCTCCGCTTCCGCCCGGAGGTGATGGTGGACGTGATCCGTTCGCTGGTGGTCCTGGACCGGGGACCCGGCTCGGTGGTCGCGGGGGTCTATGACTCGCGCGAGCCGCTCGAGCGCACCTTGCGGAGCCTTTCGGTGAATCTGGCCGACAACCCCGCCCTGCACCAGATATTGAGGCGGCTCCGCGGCCGAAGCGTTGAGCTCGCCACTCTGGAAGGAAGCCTGAAAGGCCGCGTCGTGAGCGTTCAGAAAAGAACCGTGATTGGCGAAAAGGGGACGGAAGAACACTATGCGGTCAACCTTCTTACCGGCGACGGACTCAGGTCCGTGAGCCTGGATGACATTCGTTCATGTGCGGTGGCGGACGATCAGGTGAACCGTGACCTGGACCGCGCGCTGAATCTGCTCGCGACGGCGCGGGATCGCAATCACAAGCTGCTGCGTCTGGTTTTTTCCGGTGGGGAGCGGCGTGAGGTCAGAATCGGTTATCTCCGGGAGACCCCGGTATGGAAAACCAGTTACCGCATCGTGAAGCAGGGTGACCGGACGCTGCTGCAAGGATGGGCGCATCTGGAAAACACCACCGAGACGGACTGGAATGATGTGCGACTTACGCTCACCTCTGCCCGCCCGGTCTCGTTTATTCAGAACCTGTACGATCCAATTTACGTTAAGCGTCCGGAGATTCCGCTGCCCGGACAGCGCCGACTGCAACCCGGTCGGCATGAAGATCGCCTGACGGAAACGCTGGCGGCGGAATTCGAGAAATCTCCGTTGCGCATGAAGGGATTGTTTGCCGGTCGAGCCGGGGCGCCGGCGGCGGCGATGCGGGAAGAGGCCGAAGCCTATCCCGCGGCTCCCACGGTGAGTACCATGGAGGCTCTGCAACCGACCGCTGCGGGCCAGCGCGCCGGTGAGATGTTCGTTTACCGGCTCAAACAGCCTTTGACCCTGGAGAAGAACCGGGCGGCCATGGTGCCTATCTTGAATGCGATGGTCGCCGCGGAGTGGTTGACGGTGATCAACCCGCGGATCAATTCAGGTACGCCGATGAATTGCGTGGTAGTCAGCAACACCAGCGGCAACTTCCTGAGCGCGGGTCCGGTGACAGTTTTTGAAGAAGGGATCTATGCCGGCGAGGGGCTCCTTTCGGACACACCGGAAGGCGGGGAGAAAATCATATCCTACGCCGGTGATCCGCGCAGCCTGGCGGATATCGAAGAAAAGCCGGTCTCCGAAGCAGTCGTTTCGGTGAAGATCGTCAAGGGGACCCTGGAGGCACGGGTCAAGAAGGTCGTGAAAACCGATTACACCATCCGCAACCGGCGCAGTGACCTCAGCCGCTCCTATCTGGTGGAACATCCGATCCGCCGCGGCTGGACTTTGACGGCTCCCACCGGCTCGGTTCAGCGGACCGCGGATTTCTACCGCTTCAGGATGAGCGTTCCCCCGAGGTCATCGAAAACCCTGCAGGTGGTCGAAGAGAAGGTTATCCATCGGTCCTACGGTCTGTCCTCGCTGACGCCGGATCGGATCCTGTACTACGTCTCCGGGCAGAAGATCAGCGCGGCGGTGCGGGAAGCCTTGCAGAGGACAGTCAACATGCGGCGGGAGATCGAAGACCTCGAGCGCCGCATTGCGGATCTGGAGAGGGAGAGAAGGGAGATACGGAGTGACCAGGCCCGCATCCGCGAGAACATGCGTGTGCTTGCGCGCAGTGACCAGCTGTTCATGCGGTACATGAAGAAATTGAATGCTCAGGAAGACCGCACCGAACGCATCACATCGCAGCTGGTGGAACTGCGGGAACGGCTGCGGCGGAAGAAGGCCGAACTGGATGACTACCTGTCAAACCTCACGATCGAATAGGTGCCGGGCCTGCAGGATGTATGCCGGGCGGTGATGATCAGGGCGCCCAGAGGCACTGACTGCGCCACGGTGCTGGCGGTCGGGCTGGTGGCCGGGTTCCTCACAGGGATACTTTTCCAGGGAAGCCGCGGCATCTATGACACCACCGAGGGCCGCTACTGCCTGGTGTCACGCGAGATGCAGGAGAGCGGCAGGTGGCTGGAGCCCACGCTGCTGGGGTTGCCGCACTGGACCAAGCCCCCGCTGACTTACTGGACCATCGCTGCCTCGGTCCGATTGTTCGGGCGCAATGCCTGGGCGGCCCGTTTGCCCAACGTCATCTTCCTGGCGGTGTCCGCCGCCGCGGCCGGTGCGATCGCCCTGCGCTTGTGGGGCAGAGCGGCGGGCATCTGGGCGGCGTTGATCTATGCCGGCAGCGTCTACCCGGTGGCGGTCGCCAATACGGTGAATACCGATACTCTTCTGACCATGTGGGAGCTGCTGGCGCTGTGGAGTTTTGTCGCGTTCCTGGCTGGCTGCCGGAAATGCCGCTACAGCTTCTGGGCCGCTTTGGGAATGGGATTTCTTACCAAGGGTCCCCCGGCGCTTGTGCCCCTTCTGGCGGCGGGCACCTTTCTGATTGCGCGGAGGCGCGGGCGCGCACTGCGGGACCTGGTGACAGCGGGAGCGGTGGCGCTGTTCGCAGTCATCAGCCTGTGGTGGTACGCCTGGGCCCTCTGGCGCCATCCCGGACTTCTGGAATATTTCGTCAAGCACGAAATTCTGGGCCGACTGGCGGAAAACGAGTTCCATCGTAATCCGGAATGGTACGCCCCACTGGTGGTGTACGGCCCCTGTCTCCTGCTGGGCGCCGGATTCTGGAGCGGCTGGCTGGTTCCGGCGGCCCGGCGCTGGGGATGGCTGCGCCCGCGAAAGCTCAAAGACGTTCTGCGGCGGAGCGATGCGGCGCTTTTCCTTCTGAGCTGGTTCCTGCCCGGACTGCTGGTTTTCTCACTCAGCTCATCCCGTATGTACGACTATGTCCTGCCGCTTTTCGGGGCTGTGGCTCTGGTTATCGCGCGCATCGTGTCGCTGCAATGGCCGGGCGCAGATCACCTGCTCAAGCGCCGTATCCTTCTTGCGGGACTGGCTTCCGCACTGCTGGCGGTAGCGGCAAAGACGGCGCCGCTGCTTACCGAGCCCTACCGGGATATGGGCAGTCTCTACGCCATGGTGCAACCGCTGGAGAAGCAGGCGGACGCCATCGTATTGTACCGCGAAAGGATCTGTTACGGCCTGGGTTTCTATGCCCGCAAGCCCGTGTTCCGGTGCCATCATCTGCCGGAGGACCGCCCTCCGATCCGCGACTGTGGTTGTCTGGTGGACCAACTGCTGGTCGACCCGCAGGTCCACCGCGTGGTGTTCGTCTGCACACTGGACCGTCGCGGAGAGCTTCAGGGCTTTCTGGCCGCACGCGGAATCCGCATCCAGCAGGAAGACCGCACGCACCGCTGGTACGCTGTAGCCGCTGCGCTGTGA
>Ga0164318_10006356_pt1 | contig 11445 bp, 9 predicted proteins | sample GuaBasSedimGuay9_FD_113734 | JGI IMG/M metagenome (GOLD analysis project Ga0164318, IMG submission 113734) | Subseafloor sediment microbial communities from Guaymas Basin, Gulf of California, Mexico - Guay9, Core 4571-4, 0-3 cm | ecosystem: Environmental > Aquatic > Marine > Hydrothermal vents >... | reverse complement strand
TCATGTTATTTTTGCTGTGTCATGGTGGTGAAGGTATTGGCCCGGCTACGATCCGATTCAGTCGTCCCGTGCCAGGGTGAGGAAGTAGACCAGCTGCAGGATGCTGGTAAGCAGGGCGGCCAGGTAAGTCATGGCAGCTGCCGTGAGTACCTTGCTCACGCCCCCGAGTTCGGTCTGGGAGACTATGCCGGCGGCGGCCAGGTTGCGCTTGGCGCGGCGGGATGCGTCAAGCTCGACCGGCAGGGTGACCAACTGGAACAGTACTACCGCCGAGAACAGGGCGATGCCCGCCCAAACCAGCCCACCTGCATGGAGCAGAAAGCCGATGATGATGAGGACGAACGACAGGTTGGATCCCAGGTTGGCCGGGCCCACCAGCGACTGGCGTAGTGTCATCAGGGCATAGCGCTGGTGGTCCTGGATGGCGTGACCCACCTCGTGGGCGGCGATACCCAGTGCGGCCAGCGAGCGGCCCTGGTAGACGTCGGGAGAAAGCCTGACCACTTTCTTGAGGGGATGGTAGTGGTCGGAGAGCATGCCCTGGTGCAACTCCACCTCGACGTTGCGAATGCCGCTCGAGCGCAGCAGCTGGCGGGCGGCCTCGGCGCCGGTCATGCCGCTCGAGGCGGCCACCTTCGAGTACTTGGAGAAGGCAGCCTTGACCCAAGCGGCGGCCAGCAGCGACAGCAGTATGCCCGGGCCGACGATGATCAGGTACATCGGGTCAAAAAACATGGCTGAATCCCTCCTTCCCAGTTCACCCCACGCACCACGAGAAGCTAAGGCCTGTCATGTGGATGTCAACCGTTGGCCCGCCCGTATCGGCCGGCCGTGCAGGATATGCTCAGAAGTTCCAGCCCAGCGCCAGCATACCGCCACTGTCGGTGGGTGCCAGAGCCACCGTGAATCCGGCCGGACGAGATGGCAGTAGCCGACCCTCGGCGCCGTCGTCCATGAGCCCGGAGTTGTAGATCTCGGCGGCCGAGCTGATCTGTCCCCAGGAGATGAACTCGAACACGCAACTGAGCAGCAGCAGACCACCACCCGCCGCGAAGGCGTAGATACCAATGTTGTCGGGCAGGTTCTTCTGCACCCCCGGCATGTAGGCCACGCCGCCGAAGGCCATGGCCGCCAGCGATAGTCCCAGCGAGACGTTGGCGGTGATGTGCCAGGTGCGGTAGCTGTGGAACTTGGCCAGGGCCTCCGGGTTCTCCTTGATCAGATCGGCGAACTCGTGGCCGTCTTCGTAGATGCCGAAGGTTTCCTCGTCCACGGTATAGCTCTCCCCGGCGAAGAAGAGAAAACCATGATGGATGGTGGCTTCCTGGGCCAGGGCCGGTGTGGCCAGGAACAATCCAGCCAGAACAACCAGAGTCGTCTTTCCTCGCATTGCGCACTCCTCCACTCTACTGTGACGCTTTGTCCAACTGTGATGCCACCAGCGGCAGCAGGCCCTGACGGGTCTCCGCCAGCCGTTTGCCGAACTGGCGAACGATGTTGATCATCAACTTCAGGCAGGCCTGGGGTTTTTGCTTCTGCAGGTTGGCGAATTCCCGGCGGGGGATCTCGATCAGCTCGCAGTCGGTTACGGCCGTGGCAGTCACCATTCGCTGTCCTCCAATGAGCAGGCTCAACTCGCCGAAGGACTCACTGGATGTCAACTGGTCGAGACGTCGCTCCTGGCCGGTTTCGTCCTTGATGCTGAGCGCCACCACTCCCACCTTCACCACGAACATGCCCTCGGAGACCATGTTTTGCACGAAGATGGGCGTTCCCTGGGGAATGCTCCGATCCCGGGCAATCTTGGCCAGCAGCAACAACCCGCTCTCCGAGAAACTGCGGAAGGCAGCGCTGGTCTGCAGCACCTTGGCCCGGCTGACCGCATCGCTGGACATGGCGCCTGTATATCAGCACCTCCCGATCGGGTGCAAGGCAAAAAAAAGAATGCGGGCGCTTACCGGGCTGACCTGTTGCTTGGCACGAGGCTTGCAGGTTTTGTGGTTGACTTTGCCGGATAACGGCGACATCATCCCCCGCCGTCAGCCAGGGCGGGGCACTGGGAGCGAAAGGAGACACAGTGATGAGTCCGAAGAAGGAGATCAGTATTGAGCAGCCCGGCGGCAGGTTGGGAGTTCTCTTGCCGGGTATGGGTGCGGTGGCCACCACCTTCATTGCCGGCGTGGAAGCCGTACGCCAGGGCCTGGCCAGGCCCGTCGGTTCGCTGACCCAGATGGGCACCATTCGCCTGGGCAAGCGCACGGAGGGGCGGGCACCGGCCATCAAGGAGTTCGTTCCCCTGGCCGCCATCGAGGATCTGCGTTTCGGCGGCTGGGACGTCTTCCACGACGACTGCTTCGCAGCCGCCAGCAACTGCCAAGTGCTGGAGCAATCCCTGCTGGAAAAGATCAAGCCCTTTCTGCAGGGGATCAGGCCCATGGCGGCGGTGTTCGACCAGCGCTTCGTCAAGAAGCTGCGCGGGGATACCAGCAACGTCAAGACCCAGGGCACCCTGATGGACAAGGCCGAGGCACTAATGCGCGACATCGATGCCTTCGTCGAGCGCGAGCAGGTGGACCGCCTGGTGATGGTCTGGTGCGGCAGCACCGAGGCCTTCCTGGCGGCGCAGGATGTCCACCAGGACCTGCAGTCTTTCGAAAAGGGCCTACGCGAGAATCACCCGGCCATCTCTCCCAGCATGGTCTACGCCTACGCCGCCCTGCGCAAGGGTATCCCTTTCAACAACGGTGCTCCCAACCTGACGGTCGATATTCCCGCCATGCAGGAACTGGCCGACAAGAACTCGGTGCCCATCTCCGGCAAGGATTTCAAGACCGGCCAGACCCTGATGAAGACCATCATCGCTCCGGGGCTGAAGGCGCGCATGCTGGGGCTCAACGGCTGGTTCTCGACCAACATCCTGGGCAACCGCGACGGCGAGGTGCTCGACGATCCCGACTCCTTCAAGACCAAGGAGACCAGCAAGCTGGGAGTGCTCGACTACATCCTGCAGCCGGACAAGTACCCGGAGCTGTACCAGGACTTCTACCACAAGGTACGCATCAACTATTACCCGCCCCGGGGCGATGCCAAGGAAGGCTGGGACAACATCGACATCTTCGGCTGGCTGGGCTACCCCATGCAGATCAAGATCGACTTCCTCTGTCGCGACAGCATCCTGGCTGCTCCCATCGTGCTGGACCTGGCGTTGTTCTCCGACTTCGCCCGGCGGGCCAGGCTCAAGGGCGTGCAGGAATGGCTCAGCTTCTTCTACAAGTCGCCCATGACCGCCCCCGGTCTCTATCCCGAGCACGACCTGTTCATCCAGCAGAAGAAGCTCAAGAACACCCTGCGCTACCTCATGGGAGAAGACCTCATCACCCACCTGGGCAGCGAGTATTACGACTTCTGAAAGGGACGCCTGGCCGTAGACTTTTTTCACAGCGTATCCCGCCGGCAACATTTCCCGCAGACGTTCTTGATCGCGGTCCCCCAACCAAGTAACCTGCCTGCCACGATCCGCCCGCCCGGCGGCTGCTGCCCGGGCACGGATTGTGCATGGTAGCCAATGCGGGCCGGACAGCTGGCGGCCCGCCGGGAGTCGCTGAGGGAATGTGCGGTATCTGCGGCATTCTGACGCCGGGCGAGGACATCACCGGCAAGCAGCGGCGGGCGCTCGACCACGTCTGCCGCCTGCTCGCCCACCGCGGCCCCGATGCCTCTGGCTCCTGGCAAAACGGCCCCGCCCTGCTGGAACATCGCCGGCTATCCATCATCGACCTCAGCCCCGAGGCCTCCCAGCCGCTTGTCAACGAGAGCGGCGACGTGGCCCTGGTGATAAACGGCGAGATTTACAACTTCGCCGAGTTGCGGAGCGAGCTGGAAGGGCGTGGGCACGAATTCCGTTCCCGCTCCGACAGCGAGGTGGCCCTGCACCTGTACGAGGACGAGGGCGTGGATTTCGTCGGCAGGCTACGGGGCATGTTCGCCCTGGCCATCTGGGACGGGCGGCGGCGGCGCCTGGTGTTGGCCCGGGATCGCTTCGGACAGAAGCCGCTTTTCTACCACCGGGGGCCTGAAGGACTGGTATTCGCCTCCGAGGTGCAGGCCCTGGTGGAAGCCGGACTGGTGGCCCGCCGCTACGATGAGCGGGCCCTGGACGCCTATCTGGCCTTGCAGTACGTCCCCTGCCCCGACAGTGCCTTCAGCGGCGTGCGCAAGCTCGAACCCGGTCACCTGCTGGTGTGCCGACCCGGGGGGAAACCGGAAACGCGCCGTTACTGGCGCCTGCGTTTCGACCAGCGCGACACCCGGCCCCTGCCGGAGTTGGCCGACGAATTGCGCCACAGGCTGCAGGAGGCCGTGCGCCTGCGCCTGGTGGCGGACGTGCCCCTGGGGGCATTCCTCTCCGGTGGCATCGATTCCTCGGCCATCGTGGGACTGATGGCCCAGGTCAGCTCTCGCCCGGTCAAGACCTTCTCCATCGGCTTCACCAGCAAGGATCACAGCGAGCTGGAATTTGCCCGGGAGGTGGCCCGGCGCTTCGCCACCGACCACCACGAGATGAACGTGGAACCCGACATGGTGGACCTGCTGCCGCGCCTGGTGCGCCATTACGGCGAACCATTCGGCGACACCTCCGCCCTGCCCACCTGGTATCTTTCCCACTTCACCCGCCAGCACGTGACCGTGGCCCTGAGCGGGGACGCCGGAGACGAGGCCTTCGCCGGATACCGTCGCTATCGTTACCAGCGGGTCGGCCGCCTCCTGGCCGGCCTGCCCCGGCCGCTGCCGGGTATGCTGGCGCGCCTGCTGGGCGCATTGCCGGTACCGGCCTGGCAGCCGCTGCGCGATTTCGGCAGGCGCCTGGTTCAGGGAGAGGCGCAGCGCTACCTGGGGTTGATAGCCCACTTTCCCTGGGAGGATCGCCGCCGGCTATACACCCCGGAATTCCTCAAGCACATCGCCGGTGACCTGGTGGCCGGAAGATTCGAGCAAATCTTGCGGGAGTCGACGGGGGGCGATCCCACCACCCGCATCATGGATCTGGACGTGCGGACCTACCTGCCGGATGACATCCTGGTCAAGGTGGATATTGCCTCCATGGCCCACGCACTCGAGGTGCGCAGTCCGTTCATCGACCACCAGGTGATGGAACTGGCCGCGGCCATTCCCATCGAGCACAAGCTGCGAGGCCTGTCGGCCAAAGTGGTGCTGCGTCAGGCCGTGCGTGACCTGCTGCCGGAACGGATCCGGCACCGGGGCAAGCAGGGGTTCGCCCTGCCCATCGATCGCTGGATGCGCGAGGATCTGGCCGAGATGGCACGCGACACCCTGCTGGATGCCACCGCTCGCCAGCGGGGCATCTTCCGGCCCCGGGCGGTGGAGCAGCTCATCGAGCGGCATGCCCGGGGTGAATCGCGGGGCCTGCAACTATGGAACCTGCTCATGCTCGAGACCTGGTTCAGAACCTTCATGGATTGAGACGGGTGGGCGGATGGAGCGCATCAAGGTTTTCTACATCATCAATTCCCTGACCCTGGGTGGGGCCGAGCGGCAGATGGCCGAGCTGGTGCGCCGACTTCCCCGCGAGCGTTTTCAGCCAGTGTTGTGCAGCCTGGGAGGCGAAAACGCCTATGCCCACTTGCTGCCCGGGGACCAGCCGCGCTACGTCGTTCGCGGCGGCGGCCGGCTCGAGGTGCTGCGCCGGGTGGGCCGCTGGCTGGCCGCGGAGCGCCCGCACGTCATCCACAGCTTCATGGAATGGTCCAACCTGGTGGCGCGCATGCTGGCCCACCGGGCCGGCCGGCCGCTGGTGGTGACCTCGGTGCGCAGCCGCGTGATGAGGCCGGACTATGCCCTGGTGGAGGGTCTGCTTTCACGGCGCAGCGACGCCGTGGTGGTCAACAGCGTCGGCACCCGGCAGGAGCTGCTGCGCATACAGCGTGTGCCCGCCCGCAAGGTGGTGGTCATCGGCAACATCATAGACTTCGACAGATTCACTCCGCCCAGCGGTCGGGAGAGACAGGAGGCCCGCCGCCAGCTCGGCCTGGACGGTACGACGTTCGTCCTGCCGGGACGGATAAGCGTGTCCAAGCACCAGCTGGGTCTGGTGCTGGCCGCGGCTCGTCTCAAGCGCCGGGGCCGGCTGCCCGACGATGTTCGCTTCCTGCTGGCGGGACGAGTCTACAACCCTTCCGTGCAGCGCACCCTGCAGGGGCTGCTGCGTTGGCACGGCCTGCAAGGGCACTTCATCCTGGCCGGGGTGGTGAGCGGGGCCCGGCAGCTCTACGCCGCCGCCGACTGGGTGGTGTTGCCCTCTCTTTACGAAGGGCTGCCCAACGCCGCCATCGAGGCCCATGCCTGTTGCCGGCCCTTGCTGGTGAGCCGGGCGGCCAACCTGGACGGCATCGTCGCGCCCGGAGAGACCGGTTTAGAGTTTCCCACCGGGCGCGTGGGGCCGCTGGCCGAGGCGCTGCAACGTGCCTTGCAGACCTCACCGCAACAGGCCGTGCGCATGGGTGAAGCCGGCCGCCGGCGGGTGCTGGACAGGTTCGACCCTCAGGCGGCCCTGCAGCAGGTCGTCGACCTTTACGAAAGGCTGCTGGCCGGGCCACGGGAGCCGGGCCGGTGACCAGCGCCATTCATGCCCAGGATCTGCGCAAGGCCACCCGGGGTTCGGGGGCCAATTACCTGGCGGCGCTGCTGCAGGTGGGCATCTTCGTCTTTCACACCGTGGGTGCGCGACTGTTCGGCAAGCTGGCCTACGGGGCCTACATCTTCGCCTGGTCGGTGGTGGAGCTGGCCAACAAGGTGGCCGTGGCCGGATTGGACAAGGGCATCCTGCGGGCCGTGGCCAGCGAGCGGGCACGGCAGGATGACCGGGCCGAGCTCCGGGCCCTGGCCACCGCCCTGCGGGTGGTGCTGCTGGCCTCGCTGGCGGCGGTGGCCCTGATCGAGTTGGGGGCCGGCTTGATCGCCCGCTGGCAGGAAGTGCCGGCCTACGCCCCCACCCTGCGGGCGCTGGGGCCGTTGACCTTCCTGTGGAGCTCGACGGTGGTGCTGGTGGCCGCCACCATGGGCCTGCGCACCATGCGCTACAACCTGCTGGTGCGGGGGGTGGCCGACCCGGCGCTGCTCATCGTCTCGGGTCTGCTCTGGGCCCTGTGCTGGCGCCAGGGCGCGGGCCTGGCCATGGCCCTGGCCCACGTCTGCGCCGCCAGCGCCACCTTCCTGCTGGCCCTGCTGGCCTTCGGGCGTTGCTTCGGCCTGCGGCGGGTGGCGGCGCGGATGCTGCGCGGCCGCTGGGACGGCTCCCTGGTGCGTTTCAGCATTCCCGTGGGACTGGCCGAGCTGCTCAACCAGGCCATCTACCGGGTGGATGTCATCCTCATCGGAGCCTTCATGCAGGATCCTCTCCAGGTGGCCAACTACGGCGCCTGCATACTGCTGTCGAACACCATCAGCTCGGTCCGCTATGCCTTCGACCCGGTGCTCAGCCCGGTGGTGGCCGAGACCATGGTGTCGGGAGACCTGGGCCGACTGCAGCACAACCTGCGCCTGATGGTTCGCTGGGTGACCCTGCTGGCCTTTCCCCTCTTCGTGGTCATGCTCGTTTTCGGCCGCACCTTGCTGGGACTGTGGGGAGAAAGCTATGCCTCGGCCCATACCGCGCTGTCGCTGCTGGCAAGCGGGCACATGATAAACGCCGTGCTGGGCCTGCACCAGTGGCCGGTGGTCATGTCGGGTCGTTCGCGGCTGGATCTTCTCAACAACGCCGTGGCCTTCGCCGTCAACCTGGGGTTGAACCTGTTGCTGATTCCCCGCTTCGGGCTGGTCGGGGCGGCCAGCGCCACCCTGGCCGGCAACCTGGTGCTGCGCCTGCTGCAGGCCATCGAGGTGGGAGTGATCTTTCACATTCATGCCTTTTCCGGGTACTGGTTCAAGGTGCTGCTGTCGGCAGCCGGCCTGGCGGCCGGTGCCCTGCTTCCCGGAGGGCTGGGGCTGGGGGGACCAGGGGCCCTGGCCGTGGGCCTGGCCGTGGGCCTGTTGCTCTACGGCCTGGCGTACCGCCTGCTGGGGCCGGGTCCCGAGGAAAGGAAATTGCTGGGTAGACTGTGGCGTCGCCTGCGGGGACAAGGGGAAGAATGATGGAAGCTGGCTGGACTGCGGTCATCGTTGCCGGGGCCGGACACGGTGCCCGGATCGCCGGACAGGCGGCAGCCCTGGTGCGGGTGGCCGGACTGCCGCCGCTGGCCCGGGCGGTACTGGCCGCCCGGCACGCCGGGGCCGGTGCCCTGCGCCTGGTAGTGGATGCCGATGGGCAGGATAACGAACAGCTCGAGGCCCGGGCCCGCCAGGCCTGGGCAGATGGAGGCGACTTCGAAGTGGTGGAGTTGCCCGGGGGTGCGGAAAGCGATGCCGTGGGCGCGGCCCGGCGTCCGGGCGATGACCTGCTGGTGGTGATGTTCGCCGATGTGGCCTGGGACCCTGCCTTGCTCAAGCAGCTGCTGGGTGCCTGGCGGGAGTTGGCAGACGGAAGACGACCGGCGCTGGCCCTGGTGGAAAGCGAAAAGGAACCGGAACCAGTCCTGGCCGGTCCGGCGCTCCTGCCGGCCGAGCTGGCCGACGACCTGCCGCCGGGCCTGCCCCTGGGCCGGGCGCTTACCGGCTGGAGCGAGGGCGAAAGGTTGCAGCTGCTGCGGATCGAGGGGCGGGCCTTTGCCTGGCGGCTGCGGGAGCGCGCGGATATCGTCCGCGCCGAGAAGCTGCACATGCGCGCCCTGCGACGGCCGACCGACGGCATCGTCTCCCGCTGGCTCAACCGGCCGGTCAGCCTGTGGCTTTCCCGGCACCTGTTCAGCAAGTTGCCGCTGACGCCCAACCACATCACCTTCCTGGCCGCGGCCATCGGTTGGGCGGGCATCGTGCTGGTGTTCCTGTGGCCGGGCTACTGGTGGGTGTTGCTGGGAGCGGCGCTGTTTCACGTCTCTTCCATTCTCGATGGTTGCGACGGCGAAATTGCGCGGCTGCGCTTCCAGTTCAGCCGCTTCGGGGAGTGGTTCGACAACGTGCTAGACGAGATCAACAACGCCCTGTTCATCGCCGGCATCGGTTTCGGCGTCTGGCACAGCGGCGGGGCCGACATCTACCTGGCGGCGGCGCTGTTTCACCTGCTGACGGTCTCGCTGGTGGACTCGGCTACCTTTTACCAGTTGCTCAAGTACCGCGGTGGCTCGGGCAGCATCGACAACATGCGCTGGTTCTTCCAGGCACCCGGGCAGAGCGGACCGGTGCCCCGGCAGGGCAAGCGCGGCGCCGGGCCGATAGTCATGCAACTGGTGCGCCGCGACTTCTATATCTTGCTGTTGTTGCTGCTGGCAGCTGCCAACCTGCTGCCGGTGGGGTTCTGGATAACGCTGGGCGCGGACACCGTCTTGTTCGTGTTGGCGCTCATCCAGTGGAGCTGGCAGCTTAGTCTGAAGTTCCCTACCTGAAAACCACACCAAATCCCCGGTGGTCCGCTACTGGTCGGGCTTTCCCGATGCCTGGCTTGGTGTTGGGGGTGAAAAGGTAGTCACTAAAAAGTGCTTTTATGCTTGACATTTCCCCAATGATGGGCTTTTATTTCTTTATCATGGCATTAAAAATGAGAGCCCACGTAGTCACAACAAGCAGAACCTACAAGGGCAAGACCTACAAGTCCCACTTGCTGCGCCACTCCTACCGCGAAGATGGCAAGGTCAAGAAGAAGACCATCGCCAACATCACCTGTCTTGGCGACGAGGTTGTGGAGTTGATCCGCCAGTCTTTGGCCGGCAAACAGTTGTACGCCGCCGACGAGCTGTTTGAGGTCGAGCAATCGCTGTTGCACGGTCAGGTCAAGGCGGTGCTGGCTACAATGTCCAGGCTGGGCTTCGAGCGCATGCTGGCGAGCCGCAAGTCGAGGATGAGAAGCCTGGCCACCGCCATGGTGGCCGCCCACGTCATCGAACCCGACAGCAAGCTGGCCATGCCGCGCTGGTGGAGCACGACCACCCTGCCGCAGGAGTTGGACATCGAAGACGCCGACGAGGACGACCTGTACGAGGCGATGGACTGGCTAAGCGACCGTCAGCCGCAGATCGAGCAGAAGTTGGCGCAGCGGCACCTGAGCGAAGGCAGCTTCGTGCTCTACGATCTGACCTCGAGTTACTTCGAGGGCAAGACCTGCCCCCTGGCCAAGCTTGGCCACAACCGCGATGGCAAGAAGGGCAAGCTCCAGGTCAACTACGGCCTGGTCTCCGACAAGCAAGGTCGCCCCATATCGGTATCTGTGTACGAGGGCAACACCGGGGACACGAAGACCTTGCTGGACCAAGTGGACAAGGTCCGAGAGCAGTTCGGCATCGAGAAGATGGTGCTGGTGGGCGACCGGGGGATGATCTCGCAGAAGCAGATCGACGGGATCAAGGGCCACAAGGGAGTCGACTGGCTGACAGCACTGCGGACCACTGCAATCCGCCAGTTGGTCGACAGCGGCGCGTTGCAGATGGGCCTGTTCGACGAGCGTAACATCTTCGAGCTGCGGCACGAGGACTACCCGGGTGAGCGACTGGTGGCATGCAGGAACCCGGAATTGGCCAAACTGCGTGAGGCCAAGCGGCGATCGCTGCTCAATGCGACAGCCGCGGAGTTGGACAAGGTCAAGAAGATGGTCACCAACGGCAAGCTGGCCGGGAAAGACAAAATCGGGGTTAGGGTTGGCCGGGTGATCAACAAGTACAAGGTGGCCAAGCACTTCGATCTGACCATCAGGGCCAAGAGCTTCAGCTACGAGATCGCCGAGGATCGCGTTGAGGCAGAGGCAGCGTTGGATGGAGTCTACGTGGTGCGAACCAGCGTCAAGAAGAAGATGATGAGCAAGGAGGAGGCGGTGCTGAGCTACAAGCGGCTCAGCGAGGTCGAGCGGGCGTTCCGTGCCCTGAAGAGCATCGACATGCTCGTCCGACCAATCCGCCACCGGGTCCCCTGCCGCGTCAGGACACACATCTTCATCTGCATGTTGGCTTACTATGTGCGCTGGCACATGATGGAGGCTTGGCGTCCGCTGCTGTTCTGCGACGAGGATCTGGAAGCCAAGGAACACAGGGATCCGGTCGCCCGAGCACGGAGATCCACCAGCGCCCACGAAAAGCTGGCCAAGCGCAAGCTTGATGATGGCACCACCGTTCACAGCTTCCGCACCTTGATGGCGAGCCTGGGGACGATCGTGCGAAACGAATGCCGACGAAAGCAGGCGACTGAAGGAGAAGGGACGTTCAGGATGGAGACGACGCCTTCGACGGAGCAACAACGGGCTCTCGATCTGCTGATGCAGATCAGCGCGTAGTCACCAAACGTACCCTGTTGTACACCAAATATATAGCGCTATAGGGCAGTTGCGCTTGCTTGAATAGGGAACTTCAG
>Ga0164318_10006355_pt1 | contig 11445 bp, 11 predicted proteins | sample GuaBasSedimGuay9_FD_113734 | JGI IMG/M metagenome (GOLD analysis project Ga0164318, IMG submission 113734) | Subseafloor sediment microbial communities from Guaymas Basin, Gulf of California, Mexico - Guay9, Core 4571-4, 0-3 cm | ecosystem: Environmental > Aquatic > Marine > Hydrothermal vents... | reverse complement strand
TGCTAAGAATTGTGAGTCATGACCTTAAGAACCCATTTTCAGTTATAAGTGGATATGTTGAGCTCATAAAGGAGGAGTATGTTCCTGAATATATGGATGTTATAGAGAAGGCTGTTGAACGAGCTTTTGAAATTATAGATAAGGCAAGATTATTCTCAAAATTGGGAGCAAAGAGAATCGAAGAAGAAAAAACTGGAGTTGATCTGCTTGAAGAAATAAAGGATGTTTCAACCATCATCTTAGCCAAGTATCCAGGAAAGCACATATCTCTTGAAGGAGCACATATGAAAATCTCTGTGTATCCCCTCATAAGAGAAGTGTTTAGCAATATAATGGATAATGCCTTTAAATACGGTGCAGATAACCTACAAATCAAAGTAGAAAAAAGCAAAGAATACATTATAATTAGAATAGCAGATGATGGTCCGGGCATACCCGATGATAAGAAAGAAGTAATCTTTAATGCCTTCGAAGCGTTGGAGTATGGTGGTAGTGGGTTAGGATTGCATATAGTAAAGATGATTGTTGATATGCATAAAGGTAAGGTATGGGTTGAGGACAACAAAGATGGAGGAAGCACATTTGTGATCAAATTACCCATGGATTAAGCGTAAGTTATATATTGGGAATGGATATTAAGCCGCTTATGAAGTTATCGCACTACGCCATTCTGATGACCATAATCATCCTTTCGGCCGGTATTGGTGCCTATTGGTGGAGTACTAAAGGATTTGGTGAGGAAAAGGTATCTATCGTGAAGGTGGGGGACACAATATCCGTTAAGTATTATGGTTACATATATTATGGGGGCGAGAGGAGGGTTTTTGACACTAATATTGAAGAGGTAGCCAAGGATAACAGCTCGTATCCAAAAACGGTGAGCTATAAATGGAGGGGTAATTTCGATCCATTAACATTTAAGGTGGGAGATCACACGATGATTGATGGATTTGAAAAGGGAGTTATTGGAATGAAGTTAAATGAGACAAAGACCATTGTTGTGCCACCCGATGAGGGCTATGCCTTTGACTGGAGTAAAGTGAAGAATTACACCTTAAGACAAAGGATACCTGTTGTGGAGAACCTAACACTGGAGGAATTTAAGAAGAGATTTGGCAAGGAGAATCCATCGGATAACAGCGTGTATAAGGACAAGGAGCATGGATGGAACTCCCTTGTGCTTGAGGTGAATCCTACCAAAAATGTGGTTACCATAATGAATAATCCTGATGCTGGAAAATATTATCAACCCTATGAAAATATCACAGATTTCAAAATCTATGTAGAAAAGATTCGAGATGGAGTTGTAACATTTAGGTATGTGATAGAGAGAATGCCGATTCTACTTCCAGATGGGGGATTAGTGGACTGGCAAAATGACACTTCCTTCAGAATAAACTACAACAAAGAAGTGGCTGGCAAAACTCTCTACTTTGTGGTAACGGTTATAGAGATAAAAGATTAAATCTCTTCCACATATTTTTTGAAATTTTCTATGGCCTTGCTCTTTTTCATAGGATAACTTTTTATCTTGGCTCTCATAGCGATGGCATCTCCATGGGTAACCAAGGCCAATCTCTCCATATATGCCTCCTGCTTGTTGAACCGAAGATAGAGGGTTCCATGCTCATCCACAAGATCATCTATGAGGGGCATAATTTCATCCAATATGCCCATAGCCTTCATTCTCTTCCAGAACTCATCAATTTCCCTTTTCTTTTTAACTTCCAATTCCAAGATGGTTATCTCATTTCCATAGTAACCTCTCTCCACTGTTATTTTAAAATTTGTATGCCCAGTTATAAATTCCATTGCCTTTTTAACCCTCTCTAAATCTTCGGTGGCATGGGAGAGACAGCGAAAGTAGAGATACTGAATCATATGAGGCTAATAGAAGAACACAAATATATGTTTACCTATACCTCATCATGGATTTCATTGACATAGACGATGCCATGGAGGAATACCAGAAAATCAGCGAAACTCTAGAAAAATTGGGACTTTCCCAATACGAAATAAGGGCTTTTCTAGCATTACTTTTTTTGGGGGTGGGCTCGGCTGAAGTTATTGCCAAAAATGCTAGGATACCCAGAACCTCAGCATACAAAGTTCTAGAGTCTTTAGAGGAGAAGGGATTCGTGATATCTTCCAAAGGCAGACCCAAGATGTACAAGCCAGAGAGTCTGGAAATTCTAAAAAAGAGGATAATTGATGAGATAAATGAGCTCTTTGAAAAACTGGAGTTTGTAGAAAGTATATTTATGGAAAAGGGAGAACCACAACTCGTATATACGATATCCGGCAAAGATAAGGTTATGAAAAAGATTGCAGAGTTAATTGATATGGCTGAAGAGGAAATCATAATATCCACACCCAGAATAGCTGAGATAAGAAGACAAATGGCAAAGAATATAGAGAGGGCAATAAAGAGGGGAGTTAAAGTTATAGTCGTTACTACTCCCAACCAGAGGCCACCAAAGGGAGCAATTGTGTATCGGAAAGAGGGGCTTGTTGCCACAGACATAGTGTGTGACAACAAAAGAGCCCTTTTAGCTAGCCCGGAGTTGAATGCGTGTGGTTATACGGATAATCCCGCCCTTGCGAGGCATCTCACCCATTTTATAAATATTCTCATTGAAAAGGAATAAATAGGGTGAATGCTTTTATTAATCTATGAATCTTCTAAATCTTGGGGAGGATTTGGACAGACCATGGATGCAGAAGATTGTTGGAGAGATTGACAACTCCATAATAAGGGTTGTTAGATACTATGGCGAGTATCCCATGCATAGACATAATGGAGATCAGTTCGTTCTGGTTATTGAAGGAGAGATAGATATTGAAGAGGAAGGGAAGCTAATACACTTGGATAAAATGGATTTCTATGTAATCAAATCAGGAAGATGGCACAGACCCATTGCAAATTCAAGCTCCCTTGTAATGGTAATATGGAAAAAGGGAATAAAGACCGAATTGAAGGAGAAATGATGGAAAATCTTAAATTCTCTTATCCCTTTATTCTTTTGCAGTGGCAATAAAAATCCTAGTGGTAGATGATAACGAGGAGTTGCTTCGGTTGTATTCCATCTTTCTAAGGAGATATGAGGTTATCTTAGCTAAGAACGGTAAAGAAGGGGTTGAATTATACATAAAACACAGACCAGACCTGGTAATTATGGATATAAAAATGCCCGTTATGGATGGCGTTGAAGCCACAAGAAAAATAAAAGAATACGATAAGAATGCTAAAATCATAGGTGCCACAGCATATCACGATAAATATGTGAACCAAATGATGGAGGCTGGCGCCCTACTAGTCATGAAGAAACCCTTTAAATATAGAGAGCTCTTGGATGTTATTCAGAAGTATACATAATTTTCCCATCCACAATGGTCACCCATATTTTTGCATTTTTCAGATCCCTTTTTTCCCATAAGTTTCCCTTGATAATCGCCAGATCTGCTACATTTCCTTCCTTCAGCTCACCAAATCTCGTACCAAAATATTTGGCACCTATGGTGTATGCCCCTATTGCCTCATTCAGGCTTATTCTCTGAAGCTCATACGGGGTATTGAGGGCCATATCAATGCCAAATAGAGGATCCAAGGGCATACAATCTGAACCGAAAAAAAGAGTTTTATCCATATCCAATATTTTTCTATAAGGATTGTTCTTGGTGAGCCATGCAGATCCAAGCATCCTTTCATACAATCCCCCCGGCTTAGCCCATTTCAGGAAATTGGGCTGCATACTCAACTCACTATCTCCCAATGAGGATATATGCTCCTCTTTCGCCAGTTCAAAATGCTCTATCCTATTTTTTCTTGTACCCTCATATGCTTTTATTACCTCCTCTATGGCCCGATCTCCGATAGCATGGGTCATAACCCCTATACCTGCAGAGTTTGCATTACTCACCATTTTCTTCAATTTTTTGCGTGTGAGCATTGGAGATACTTCTGTTCCATCCACATATCTCGTGGCGGCAGTTTTTGCACCTATGGAGCCGTCTGCAAATAATTTCAAACTTCCAATTCTCAAGAAGTTATCTCCATAACCACTGTATAAACCCAATCTTTTAACAAGAGAATATCCTGAATGATAAAAATTGGCATAGATTCTTATTTTCAACCTACCCATCCTATGCATATCAAAATATTTTTTCAAGGTGCTTAAATTGGCAAAATCATGCACACAGGTTATTCCCTTACTAAGTGCGTAATTCTGAGCATATTCAAAATCAAGAGTATTAGATAAATTCAATTTTTTCATTATCTTCTCTACTTCCTTTTCTTTCACAATACCTTCTGGGGAAGATATTCCAAATATCCTAGCAGCATAGGAGTTCACCACAGCAAGATGTCCATCTTCCCTAACAAGAAATACAATTTTCTTTTGGCATGCCTCATCCAGCTCCTCCTTCGTCAGATATTCCTTTTTTTCCCAGATACTCTCATCCCATCCGCGGCCCACAATAATCTTCCTCTTTTCGCATTCTCTCCTTACAATATTCAAAATCTCCTCCCTATTTTTTCCCGAGAGATCCAGTTGAGAATGCATAAGGGCGATGTTAGAGAGATGCGTGTGAGTGTCACAGAAACCCGGAAGAATTGCAGCACCATTTAGATTTATTTTTCTTGAAGCAGTGGGTGGATTACCCCTCCCTATTCTTTCAATTCTATTTCCTCTTATCAAGAGGTACTCATATTCCTCATCGTTAATTCTTATCACGGCATTGTAAAGAAGCATAATTTGCCATATGAAAAGAAAATATAAAAACTGTGAGTAAAGTTTATCTATCTGGCACATATGCTTATCTATGCGACTCTTTGGTACAAACGGAATTCGTGGCAAGATAGGCGAGGAATTCACGCCAGATTTCCTTGTCAGGATAGGTATGGCCATAGGGAGTTACCTTCCCAGGGGTTCAAAAATAATCATAGGTATGGATACCCGCATATCTGGTGAAATGGTTAAAAATGCTGTGATATCGGGACTATTATCCACAGGGGTGAATGTCATTGACATAGGAATTGCTCCAACCCCGGCTATACAGTTGTACACCAAGAAACATGGAGATTTTGGAATTGCCATAACCGCCAGTCATAACCCTCCTGAATTTAACGGGTTGAAATGCATATGGAGAGATGGCACTGAATTGCCCAGAGAAGAGGAAGAGAAAATAGAGAGCATTTTCTTTTCCTCCAACTTCAGAATTGTATCCTGGAAAGAAGTAGGAAAATACATGAGCCAATGTGGAGCCAATGAGGAATACATTGAAGCTATACTCTCCCATGTGGATGTGGAAAAAATCAAAAAAAGAAGATTCACTGTGGCTTTAGATTGTGCCAACGGTGCATCCTGCTTCACCACACCCTATCTCCTTGAGAAATTAGGATGTAGAGTGCTTTCAATCAACTGCCAACCAGATGGCACATTCCCCGGGCATGAGAGTGAGCCAAGACCTGAAAATCTTCAAGATCTGCTATTTCTTGTCAAGGAATCCGGGGCAGATTTGGGCGTTGCCCATGATGGAGATGCCGATAGGGCAATATTCATAGATGAGAAAGGAAGGTATCTTTATGGAGACAAAACCCTCGCATTAGTTGACAAGGAGATTGCCAAGAGGAAAGGAGGAAAATTCGTAACTCCGGTTAGCACATCCATGGTCTTTGAAAAGGTTGTGAAAAAATATGGGGGTGAGGTTATATACACAAAGGTCGGCGCTCCTATTGTGGCAAGAAAAATGATTGAGGAAAATGCCATTTTTGGGGGAGAGGAAAATGGAGGCTTGATCTTCCCTGAGCACCAGTACTGCAGGGATGGAGCTATGGCTCTGGCAAAAATACTTGAAATTATGGCGAAAAATGGGAAGAAACTGAGCCAATTGATCGATGAGTTGCCAAACTATTATCAGATGAAGCTCAGCATCCAATGCGATAATGATAAAAAGGATAAGGTCCTTGAAAGATTGAAGCAAGAATTGAAAGATGAGAACATAAAAACCCTGGACGGGGTGAAAATTATAGGCGAGGACTGGTGGGTTCTGATTCGCCCCTCTGGTACAGAGCCCATTTACAGAATATACGCAGAAGCGAGGAATGAGGAAAAAGTTAAAAAAATTGCAGAAAAATATAGAAAAATTCTGGAGAGAATAGTAAAAGGGGTTTGAATCATTTCAATATTTTTTCTATCTCCGATGGTTTGAATATACCTTTCTCCGTGATTATACCTGTGATGTACTTGGCAGGTGTGACATCAAAGGCAGGATTTCTCGCTTTGCTTTCTTTGGGAGCTATTCTGCACTCTCTGCAGTAAAGAACTTCTTCTTCCCTTCGCTCTTCTATTGGAATCTCATCCCCACTCGCCAAGGAGAAATCAAAGGTGCTTATGGGTGCAGCCACATAAAATGGAATACCATTCTCCTGGGCAACGACGGCCTTTTCATATGTGCCAATTTTGTTGGCGACATCTCCATTTCGTGTGATCCTATCGGCACCAACAATTACCATATCAACTTCACCCTTTCGCATGAAATATCCTGCGGCATTATCGGCTATGACAGCATGCTCTATCCCTTCTTGTACCATTTCCCAAGCCGTTAACCTAGCACCCTGCAATCTTGGACGGGTTTCATCCACCCATACAAATATTTTTTTGCCATTGCGATGGGCTTTGCGAATTGGAGCCGTGGCAGTTCCCCAATCCCCAACGGCGAGAGCTCCGGCGTTGCAGTGCGTGAGAATGCGATAACCATCCCTTATCAATTTCTCCCCATATTCCCCTATCTTCTCGCATCTTCCAATTATGTCGTTGGCATACTCTTCAGCTTTCTTAACTGCATCTTCCCCATCCTCTATGGCCTTCAACATGGTTTTAAGAGCGAAAAATAAATCATGGGCTGTTGGTCTTGTATTCCTCAATTTTTCAAATGCCTCCTTTACATCCCATCCGTTCATCCAGGCCTGGGCCATACCATAGGCAGCCGTGATACCAATGGCTGGAGCTCCACGAACAACCATTTCTTTTATGGCGTAGGCTACATCATCCGTGGTTCTTGCCTGAAATATCTCAAATCTTGCAGGTAATTTTCGCTGATCTATGAGCTTTACAACCCCATCTTCAAACCATACCGCACGCATCTCTTGTATCTCGTTTCCCAACCTTATTCTCATCCAACCACCTGAAAAAGGAAAGATGATTGATGATTTATAGATTTTGATGTGGCGAGTATTCTCACATAAATTTTATATATCTTCTCACCCTATAATCCCATAATGCAACTCCAATCAAAGGATTTAATTGACCTCAAAATTGAAAAGACACTTTATCCGCTTTTTGGTAACCTTAGTGAGATTATCGTTGAGGTAAACAAGAAAAAAATAAATGAGAAAAATATAAACGATAAGGAATACGCCATCCTACTTATTCAAGAAATTAAGAAATTCATTGATAAATTTGCAGGGGAGGAGATTGCAGATAAAACTTATAGGGAGCTATTAAAATCTTTCAAATTCGAAACGGGTGAGTAGTATGGAGTTTATAAGGACGTATGTAAGCGGTCTCGATGAAAAAATTGAGGGGGGAATACCTAAGGGCTCTGTTATCTTAGTTTCGGGGCCCACGGGGAGTATGAAATCTAGCTTTAGTTTTTATGTGGCCTACAAGTATTTGGAGAATATGAAAAAAGGTAATGTCATCTATGTATCCCTGGAGCAGAGCAGGGAGAGTCTTTTAAATCAGATGCTCAGCCTCGGAATGGATATTGAAAAATTGCCTAAAGATTGTGAGTTCAACGTATTTGATTGGGGATTAGTAAGAAAAATCGTTAGAGAGGCAAATAGGCATGAAGAGATAGACTGGTTGGAAGCAATAATCAACCCGGTTAAAGAATATGGTGCATCCAAGAATATAGATTTCCTAATTCTAGATTCTCTAAACGCACTTTACGCTATCGCAAATCTCAAAAATCCCAGAAATCAGCTCTTTTTCCTTTTTGAAGCTATGAGAGATTTGGGGGCCACGACTCTAGTGATATCTGAAACTCCATATAACTCCATGAAATTCGGAACATACGATGTAGAAGGCTTCCTTGCAGACAGCATAATACATCTATCCATGGAGAGGATTGGAAGAACCCTTGGAAGATACGTTTCCATAATAAAGATTCGCGGAGTGAAACATTCCACAGATTATTACCCTCTCTTGGTGGATGATCGCGGATTTAGGATAATATCTCATTAATTCTATCCTCTACTTCTCTTATCTTTTCTCCAAGACCCATCTGATGATATAATTCTATGCATCTTCTCAACTTTTCCAAACCCTCATTCTTATCCCATTTTATGAGACATAAACCATAATAATAAAATGCATCAGCTAAATCTTTCTTGTAATCAAATTTCTCATAATACCCTATTGCCTTCTCAAAAATCTCTCTTACATCCTTCAAACCTCTGGAGCATTTCAGATACGCTAAAAGCACATTTATGTGTTCTATGAGAATGATATCCTTTATCTGGTCCGCCTCCCTCTTGGCATAGCCTAGATACTCCCTAGCCTTATCCATATTATTCACAGCCATATAATACTCTGCATTGGTCAGATAGTATTCTATAAGTAGGTAACTCTCTTGAATATCCTTCAAAAGTGATTCTGCCATATTGAGATACTCCCTAGCTTTTTTGAGTTCTTTCAAAAATGTATAAGCCCTAGCCAGATGCACATAACCCCCAAATAGCTGGGAGATGTATAAGTTCTCCTTAGCCATCTCTATTCCCCTATTACAGAAATCTATAGCCTCAAAATACTTGCCCATTTCAATGGTGAGTGTGCAAAGAGAAACCAATCTATCACACATCTCATACTTATCATTCAACTTATTAGAAATCTCAAGACTCTTCTTCATATATTCCAATCCACGCAAATAATTGCCATGCCTAGCATAAAGAACTCCAAGATTATTGTAGAAAACTTCAAGAAGCTTATCGTTTCCTATCTTCTCTATTATCTCCACAGATTTTCTGTAGTATTCCTCTGCTTTTTTTATCTCTCCCAATTTTTCATAGGTTACGCCTATATTATTATAAGCCCTAGCCAAAAAATCTAAATTGCCCATCTTCTCGCTAATCTCCATATATTTGGTTAGATATCTCAAAGCATCTGAGTAATTGGCAAGATGATTGTTTATCACACCAAGAACATTATAGGTTGTGGCAACCTCATTTATGTCCCCTATATCCTCCGCGATTTTGAGTGCTTTTTCAGCATATTTCAAAGCATCCTGATACTTTCCTTCCATATAGTAAACGGATGCAATATTTCTATAGGCGCTAACCTGATCTACCTTGCTTTTGTATTTTTTAGCGCATTTTAATTACTCTCTAAGATTCTTTAAGGCATTTTTGAAATCCCCAACTTCCCAGTCTATTATACCTATCTGCCCAATTATCCTTGCCCTGTCAAGATCCTTAGCTATTTTTAGATACTCATTAAGAAATACCCTTGCTTCATCAAATTTGCTCATCATCCGGTAACAGGTGGCTATTTTGGTTCCAAGATACACCTTTTCCTCTGGAAGATGTCTCATGGCTCTTATATACATTTTTACAGCATATCTGTACTCCCCTATAGTCATATACCAATCAGCCAAGTTCTTGTAGAGGGAACCGATTATATCTCCTTTCCTATACTTTTCAGCTATCTCCAAGGCCTTCTGTATGTATTCTATGGCGCTTCTAAAAGCAAGCATGCGAATTGCTTCCTCTGCAGCTATATGTAAGAATCTTATTGCTCTCTCATCCCTGGCCATATAATAATGATACGCTGCCTCAAACAGCATATCCTTTCTCTCCATCCACTGGGCCACTTTCCTATGGAGATCTATTCTCGTATCTCTCGAAATACCACGATAAATCACATCTCTGTAGGGAGAATATATGAATCTGATATAATTTGCATCTCTTTTAACAAATACGTTTTCTATCTTTTCCATAAACATCTCATACCGTGGATAGAAATCCTCCACTATCTCTATGAGAATATCATTTCCTACCACAGAAAGAAAGCGCAGAAAATTTAAATGTAGCTCGTCTAATCTATCAATTTGCATCTCGATACTCTCTCTAATGGTATCCGGAAGTATCTGAGTTTTTCCCTGTTCCATATATCTGGCCATATTCAATGCAAGTAGAGGATTGCCCTCACTACCCCGATATATGGATTTTACATTTGTCTTTTTGTATCCCATAGAAAATAGAAGTTTTTCAATTTCCCCCATTGAAAGAGGCTTAAGCCTCATTATTCTGGAAACCCTTTCATTTTGAATCTTTGCAAGAATTTCGACAAGATCTTCATCTGAAACAATGTCCTCACTTCTATAGGTGAGTATTATCATTATTCTGTTTTTTCCAATATTCCTAGCCAGATAGTGAATTAGCTCCAGAGAATTTATATCAATCCATTGAATGTCTTCAAAAACAAGAATTATAGGCTTTTTCTTAGAATAATACTCCAAGAATGAGTATATCACATCGTAAAATTTAAGAGAGCTCTTTTCCGTAATCTCCATGGTGCCGTATCGCTTTGTCTCATTCTTATCAACCAAATCTGAAAAAAATGCCATCTCCTGGGGATTGAGATTTTTACCTACGATGTAAACCCTTCTCCTGTACTTTTGGGCATAATCCACCACAGCTTTTAGCCATATATAGATTCTCCTCTTATCGTTATAATGTATCAATAAATCAAGGCATTCTATCACTATATCCCTTCCTTCCTTTACTGCCTCACTTATCTTTTCAAAGATTTCGAAATCCAATCTGGTAGGATGAATGCCGTAAGGAGAGATATACAGATGAGCCTTTCCCCTCCTCTTTTTATTGGTAAGGATGAACACATTTTTTTTATTAATCTTATCAACCATTATAAGCCAAGCTCGAGAAGGACGCTCATCCCATTCAATTAATATTTTATCGTCAAAAACACTCATAATCAGATGTCTCTCCTCCTCGGACAAATATTCCAATTTTCCAGAAATTATTATTATATGTTTTCCCTGGGCCATGGAATGAACACTTTGAAGAAAATCCAATACCCTGGTTATCCCTACCAGGTAAATCAAATAATTTAAATTCTCTATATAAACAACCTTCCTATCATCTTCCTTTAAGAAATCATGGATCTCCGAAAGAAACTCAAATTCCAGATTGTATGGATCTATCTTCTTTACTTCTGTCTCTGTCTCCGTTAACCATATGCCATCATCCCTTCTCGGTTTTCGGGGTGAAAAATATATACCACTCACTTTCTTTCGAATCTCCCCATATAATCGAAATCCCCCTCCATAACCTATCTCATCCACAAATACCATTTTGTTATCTTCTAAAAGCTTATCAACAACTTCCTTAACCCTTCTTTTAAGCTCATTTTTTCTTATATCTCC
>Ga0164318_10006354_pt1 | contig 11445 bp, 8 predicted proteins | sample GuaBasSedimGuay9_FD_113734 | JGI IMG/M metagenome (GOLD analysis project Ga0164318, IMG submission 113734) | Subseafloor sediment microbial communities from Guaymas Basin, Gulf of California, Mexico - Guay9, Core 4571-4, 0-3 cm | ecosystem: Environmental > Aquatic > Marine > Hydrothermal vents >... | reverse complement strand
TATCATTTAATGATACATTTCGACCAGAACTTTGCATTTGTAGTGTATTTACAATCTCTTGGAAATAAGGCTCTCCTGTATTGTAAATTTGATTACCAATTTCATTAGTTATTTGATTATTAGCGATTAATTGATTTATATTATTTATAAAAATTTCTTTTATTTTTTCATAAACTGGATTTGGTATATTCTGTTGAAATTGAAACATATTTAATATCTCCTTTAAAAGCTTGCTATATCTTTAATGACTTTTAAGCATTGTTTGTCATGTACATATTTCAATAATAAATTCCATGATTCATATTTCATCATTTCTCCTTTCTTTATTATTTGATACATAGATATCCTAAGTAATAATATATATCTGAAATATTCTAAAAATAAAAGATAAATATCATAAAAGCTTTTATTAGCTTTTATGATATTTAGATATACTTAATTTAAATATTTTTCATATTCTTTTAGATATTTATAATAATCAGGAATTTCAAATCCACCATGATCATTTATACTTAAAAATGGATTAATAGAATTAGACTTCTGAGGGTTATTACTTGAATAGCTAAGAATACTCTCTACTAATGCTAATGACATATGAAAGTCACGTTTATTTATAGACATTTTATTCTTTTTCTTTATTTGTCCACTAGATGATTTTTGTTTAGATGATGGACTGTTCATCTTGAGATAATAATTAAATAGCATATTATCATTATAACACGATGGATTTGATCTTACATTATCTCCACTATAAATCGAATAAATACTTCGTGCTTTAATATTAAATATTCCTCTTATTGTATCTTCCCTTTGAATTGAAGCTATATTCTTTTTCTTATAGATTCTATTATAAATATTACTAACGATAGAATCTATTAATATTTGTTCAATTGTATCTAATCTTTTCTGAAACATATTATTTGGTTCAAATTTATATAATATCTTTTCTATATTTAAAAAGACATATATGAAAAGATCATATATCGATTCTATATTGTAAAGTCCAAAACTCTCATATCTTTTTCGTGATATAAAATCTAAATAACTCTCTAAACTATCTAAATGTTTTGAAGCTTTTTGTAATGCAACTGCCAGAGTAATACTCGTACCTTCAATTAATTGTCCAAGCATTGTTTTCCATTTAATTGGATCTGGATTTATGATTTCATCTATCCTAATATTTCTAAAATCAGATAAGATATAAAGAATTGTTAAGATTACAAATCGTTTAATCTTATTATTCATAATTGATTTCTTAACTTTAAGAATAATAGATTTTTTATTATTTGGATAAATACTAAAATATTCATAATCTATCAAAAAATCTTTTGTATATGCAATAAATTCTATATCAGATAATTTGATATTAAATATGCCTAAAGCTTTTTCAAATCCAAATCTACAAATTAAATAATGTAAGATAGTTTTCTGAATAGTTTTTCTGTTTTTCTTTGATTTCTTTTGATAATGAACATCGACTAAAACTAATGAAAAGATATATTGCTTATTAGTTTTAATTGAATTTATTGCATATGGCTGAATTCTAAATCTAATTGGAGATCTAATTACCCTTGCAGTTAAAGTCTTATTACTACAAGAAAAAATTTTATCTGTTATATTAAATTGAAGATTATATTTCGTATTGTTTATGATCACAAAATCTTCATATAAATATGGTAGATATAGATTAGTAGAAAATTCCATGGTACCATATTTAAATTTATATTCTACTAATATTAATTCACTTCTTCTTATATTAACTACAGAAGGGACTATGTTATTATTCAATTCAAACATAATCCTTTCTTCTGGAGTTAATATTCGAGAACCAAGATAATCTATATCTTGTCCAATTACTTTAATAGCTTCCTGAAAAATTATATCGATGAAATTAATACAATTCTCCATTTGCTGTCTACGATAATCAATAAGAAGAAATTTGTTAAATTTTGGAAAATTATCTGCAATTTGCACTAATACTTTATCAAAAATTCCCATATTAACTTTATCTCCCTAAGATTATAAATTTTTAAGATCTTCACCAATACCCATTAAAGATTCCAATTTGCCTCTTATGACTTTTTTCTTAATCGATAAAGATTTTAATTCTTCGCTTAATTTTTCTTCTTCATCTAATAAAGTTTCTATCTTATTATCAATAATATTAATAATATTTATCTTTGAATCTAAATTAGATTCATTTGAACGCTCATTATCAATTGATTTCTTATCATTATCATCATCCCAATACATAATTAACTTTTTTAAAGATAATAATAAATCTTCATGATCTATTGTATCTTTAAATAAATCTGAAGAATGAATATTATCTATAGTCTCTTTTTTAGTTAATGGGGTATGTTCTTTATTAATTGACAAAAATGTTAATTCAGTATTAATCGCTTTAATGATATTTTTTCTTTCAATAGCTTTATTTTCTTCATCAATACTTTTTCTCTCCAGATCATCTCTAAGATCTTTTAATCTATCTTTATGTTTCTTAATTTCTTTTTCTGTCATCATTTTAATATCTCTTTAAAGTTTAAAGCTTAAAAAATCGGACATTTTCTGGGCAAAATCCATACTAACCGTAGAAGCTTTTATTTTTTCTTTATCTTTTATTATATTTCCAATTTCAACATCCTGACTATGTTTTTCTCTTTTGTATTCCATATCTTGTTCATGTTTCTCCTTTTCATATTCTGCTTTATTTTTTTCACGCTTCATCTTCTTATCCATCATCCCTAATTTAAAAGCCATTTCTTTATCTGTCATTATATTTTTATCTATTTCTTGATGAACGTTAAGTTTAAAATATAAATTATCCGTTATAGCTTTTTCTTTCTTAATTTCTTTTTCTAATTTCGTAATTTGGTCATTTTTATTTTCTATATCTTCCTTTAATTCGTTTTTCTCTAATTCATATTTATTCTTTAACTCATCAATTTCATTTTGATATTTCATTTTCATACCAAGATTTAAATCTGAATATTTTTCTCTTAAAATCTCTTCTATTTTAGTAATCGAAGTACTCATAAATATTCTTCCTTCAGATAATTTAAATTCTGGAATTGGATTTAGCAAGTCATCTAATGAAAATTTATATTCTATAATTTCTCTATCTTTCCGATAACTTATTATAATTTCTCTTTCGAGATATGTATCTTTACTTACATTAATAGTTACAATCTCTCCATTAATGATGGTATAAACAAAATCTTCTAATTCGTTACCAGGATCTGAAATCATAATCTCAAAAAAGTTATTTGCTACATTAAAAGAATTCATATATAAATTATGAAGTATTTCTTTTTTCTCTTCTAAAGAAGCTATTTGAGGATTATTTTTCTTTCTCCATCTAATATAATGTTCATCTTTCCCAATGAATAGAGATAATTCAAGTATAAAAACTAAATCATCTTCATCAAAATGTTCATTTGTAATAACTATTTCAGATCCTTTCTTTTTTGTTAAAGTATAAGTAGACGAATGTTTATTAAATTCACTAGCTGCTGAACTGGATCTTATTATAATTTTATTTCGATAATTTCCTTTATTTGTTTCTGGTTTAACCTCAATTACATTATTTAAAGCATCTAATATGTATATTGATTTATCAAAATAATTTTTAATATAATTTTTCATGAGATATCCATATTTACCATAACTAATCTCATCATCGAAATTTTTCTCTTCTCTATCATAATAAAATCCATTTAAAATAGATTTTAATGATTTACTATGATCTTCTGGATTATATATTTCCATATGTTATCCTCCTTTTTTTTTTTATTTATTTTTATTATTAACCTTTAAGCATTGTTTGGATTATTTATTATACAGTTTTAGGATCATAATTTAATGTTCTTTTTAATCTTGTTTTAAACAAATTCTATAATCTACATTTCTTTATTTCTCCTTTCTTTATTATTTAATTCAAGATACGTATTCTAAGTAATAATATATATCTGAAATATTTTTAAAAAATGAAAAATAAAAGAATAATGAGATACGAAACTAATGAAAGCTTCGTATCTCAAATAAGAACATGATTAGATAAACGCAATTAAAGGTTGATTTTTTAATAGATTAAAATTTCCTGTTGTATCTTCATCATTTTCAGTTAATACAAATGATGAATATTCTTTATTTTTTTGTATTTTATGTATATCGAATATATCTTCTTCATCCAATATACTATCATTCTTTAATTTTGTAGTTCCTGTAGATCTTTTAAGTTCATTCGTGTCATCTATGTTGAATTTAACTTTTAATAAATTATATTCATCACGAATTTCTGATTTTATATAAGGAGATTTTTTCTTTATATTCCCAAAAGTCTTAGATATTAAAGAAGGGAAAGAAAGATTAGCTTTAGATGATTTTTCTAATACCCCATCTATTAGAGAAAAACTTCCATTTTTCGATATACCTTTTCCTAATGATGTAATATTTTTAGCATCTGTCAAAGTATCAGATGCAATACTAAAACAATTCAATAAATCATTTAAAAGAGATGAATTATTAAATCCAATAGATATATTTAATAATTGACCAAATCCTTTTATTAAACCATTCACATCTAATAATATACCTGAAAATATACCAGATAAATTATCACATGTAGAATTTATAAATTTAGTCATATTACCATATGTATTCTTTAAATCATTTACTGAATCTAAAGATAAATTTTTAAAATGCTCCATGGTTTCATCGTCAGGAGAATAAAAATTTAACGTATCTTTAAGAGAATCGAAACAATTAAGATTACTTTCATTTAATGCTTCTGTATCTATTTCATACGAATCCAATTCACTAAAATTATAATCAGATGTAGTAGTTATAGATTCATCATATATCAAATTTCTTAGATAATCATTATTTTTTTGAATATTAATATGTTCTTCCATATTTTCTTTTGACATATAACTATAAGAAATATCCGTTCTTTTATCTATAGATGGTATTTTTTCTGACATATTAATATTCGTAAATGAAGAATCAAAAGATATTAATACATTATTTTTTTCTAATTCAGAATTTACATCTATAAAAGCTTTTTCTAAATCTTCATCTGTATTGATAGGATAATCTACTTTTCGAGATAATAATTCTATTGAATCATCTGACATTTGAGATAATTCTTTAGTATTATTTTCAACTATTAATTTATTAGATAAAGGTTTGATTATTTGTTCAGTATCAAAAAAAGTAAATACTTTATTTTTATCTGTTTTTGTAGAACTTGATAAAAGATCATCTGTCGAAGCTATTCTACTATTAATATCAATTACATCAGTATTATCTAAACGAGCAGATATATCTACCATAAATTTATCATCCTTTCTCTAATCATTCTGCAAAGTTAAAATCTATATGCATGGCTTTAAATATAACTTCTGCTATAACGACAGATCTTGGTTTAGATTCCGCTAAATCTAAAGATCCTAAATTTACAGAACCTGAATTTAAAATTTCTTGTTTATATTTATAATAAGCATTTAAATCCCCACCTCTTACCTTCAATAATTCAATAACACTTTTTTCTAAATTTTTATTAGCTAACATCTGAGTTTCAATAAGAGATAATTTACAACCTTTATCTTCCTGCATCACTTGACCGGTTAATTTAGATATGGTCTTATCTGATTCTGGAATTCCAATCTTTCCAAATAGATATTGCTTAACTCTTCTAATTGGTAATTTTAATATTAGATATTTCTTATTAGTATAGTAAGATCTCTTAGAACATTCATCTTTAAATTTAACATAATCGAATAATTTTACTCCAAAATCTTTTGCTAATTTAAATAATCTATTGTTTTTTATATTCTTCTTCATATTAGGTAAGATGATAAATAGATTAGTATCATTATTTTTTAAAGCTTTCATGTAATTATCAAAATCTTTATCTGTCATACTAGAAAATTTTTTTTTATATTCTTTTCCATTATCTGGATCTATTTTGGTAATGGAATCAAATAAGTATTTTTCTACCTTTATTCTATTATTCATATATTCTCCTTTATTTAAATATAAATAAATATTGTCTATATTATTCTAAAGAAAAAAAAATAAAGATAAGGAAGATACGAAGCTAATTAAAGCTTCGTATCTTTTAAATCTAATGATTAAAATCTTCAGATAAAAAAATGAGCACATATTGCCATATTAGCATCAGAAATATCCCATTTATTAAAATCCGCGGGATGCGTACTCATCATTAAATACTACTAAAGATTGCGAATAATTACAATCTCTAATAGTTAATAGCTTTTTATCAATATTTAAAAAGCTATTAGATTTTTGACTAATTTTGGTTTTTAATCAAACCATTATCTCCACCTCCCCTCCAAAATTTCATTTGGCTGATTTATGGATTTATGAATTAAGTCCGGAAAGTATCCCCATTAGATACCCCTCACATGTATAAACTATAGATTTTGGCCTTTTCAAAATATCTAATAGCTTATATCTAAATAATAATATATATCTGAAATATTTTAAAACGCATATTTTTCTTAAATCTTTATATTAGAAAAAAAGAATTTTTCAATAAATGGTTCTTTTTTAATATGATTAGATACATCTGATAATTTAGCAAAAGATCTTTTAAAATTTTTATTATAACAATATGGAACATTTAAATAATATTCATTATGATAAATATATTCATATGGAATTATATCTAATATGATAATATCGTTAATTAATCCAAGTAATTTCTTAGGAGATTTTAATTTCATATATTGTATTCTTATTTTGTTTTTATCTTTTTTACTTCCATATAAAACGACGATATCTTCACAAACTGGAATGTTCTTCATATATTTAATCTTATTAGATATTTCTATCTTAGATAAATATCCAGATTTTACATGAAGACCTTCTATATAAAGTATTAAATTATTTTTATATAAATATTCCTGTTGTTCGGATATAGATACTTCTAATTTTTCTTTAATCTTAATCTTATTCATATATTTGATAAAATATCTATTTGGTTTCTTTTGAAAATATCTATATCCTAATCTATATTTCATATTACGAGATATTTTTCTAAATTCACTTTTATATTTAATGAAATAATTAGCTTTACCGTTTAGATTTTCATAATGAAATATATTGATAAATTTATTCTTATATATATTAATCAAATTATCTAATTCATAAGAATTTTCAAATTGTATCAATAATATATTATCTACAGAAATATATCCGATATATTTAGGTATCCTTGATATATATTCTTTTCTTTTATATTTCTTGGATAAACTTTCCATATTTTGTAAAATTACATTTTCTATAGAAGATATAGAAGATAATAAATCATCTTTTATTTTCTTATTCCTGGAATATTCAGCTAATAATTCTTCTTTACTGTTTGAACTTAATGTCTTTAAAGGAGTATTTAAAATTATATCACTTTGATTCAAAGTGATATTAAATTTCCTTTTCAATATAACTTTCGCCATATCTTTACTATTTTTTCTAATGGTAGAAATCACATAATCAGTATCTTTAATTATCAGCAAATAACATTCTATTTCGTATAATTTTTTCTTAGTCATGATGATTCTATTATTTATCTGACTTACTAACATCTTCTTTCTCTCATTATACCAACTATCGATAAGATTAAATTTAGAGAGATTTATTGTATAATTATCTTTATTGAAATTATAAACTGGATTAAAAGTATCTATAAATCCAATAGAATTTAATACTTTAATAAATGTATGATATGAATCTTTATTATTTTTAATCATCACTAAGATATTTGTTTCTTCTTTTTTATTAGAAGCTACTTTATATTCTTCAATGGTATTATCTCTCATCATAGATAACAATTTTTTCTTTAATGTAGTTATATCGTTACCAAATGGGAGAGTCTTGATAAAGAATGTATATGGATTTACCATCTCTATCTTTCCTTCTAAAGCAAAAGGATTTTGTCTTATAATGTTATTATGAATTGGAAATATAGGAATTAATTTATTTCCTATATTTTCAAAATCTTCTTTTTTAATTTTATGATTTCTATATTCCAAATATGAATATACGAGATTACATATATCATGTAAACTATAGCTAGGTATAATGGAAGTAAATCCAAAGCCAATACAATAACTATAAAGTAATAAAGTTATTGGAATCTTTGGAATTAAATATTTTGGTTCAAATGTAAATAAATCATCCCCCATCACATATGTAAATACTTTAATATCTATATCTTTAAAAAATACATCATATGCAAAATCAGATATCTTCATATCTGTATATCTATAATTAGCATACTCATCTCCACTATAATTTCCTTCATCTCCTTTTAATTCAAAAAGAGGATTCATCGTAGAAAAAGATTGAGTCAGCCTAATAATAGATTGATATGTTGAATTTGGATTATGAGGATGTAATTTAAATATTCGTCCCAATGCATCTTGTGATGAAATAAATCCATTATTCGTATCTCTAAGCTTCCATAGAGATCTTCGTATTACGGCTTTTAAACCATCTATATATGTAGGAAACATTTCTGAAATAACATATTTCCCATATGTAATAACATAATCATCTATTAACTCAGATGCAGATATAGATACTTTTCTCTTATTCATCATTTCTCCTTTTTAAATTATCTCTTTTCTAAATAATGATATACGTCTATAAATTTTTAAAGATATCGAGATAAAAATATATAAATAATAGATAAGGAAGATACGAAGCTAATTAAAGCTTCGTATCTTCTATATATCTAATTATTCATTTTATTTTCTTTTTAAATCGTTTCAGTTAATTTCTGTTTTCGATAATCTGAATTATTTCCAAGCAGACCATATATAACATCTAAATCTCCAATTGAAGTAATCTCTTTAGTTATCCTTGTATCTGAATTTAAACATGTAATTTGCTTATCTAAAACATTTAACGACCCAAGGCCCTTATTTCTTAAGATCACCAATCGATTTTTCAATCTTAATAATAAAGAATAAATTTCATTAATAGAATAATCATATTTAACAGCGAAATTTTCTTTCTTAAAAGATATTAGAAAATCATAATCAGATAAATTAATATCTTTTAATAAATTTTCTAATCTTTTCTGAATATCTTTAAAGATATTTAGTGGAATTATGTGATCAACTATTCCAATGGAGATTATTAAGATATGATCTTCTTTTTCATAAAAGATTTCTTTATTATTTAAAGATTCTTTAATCTTATTTAAATCAGAATTCAATAATTTATCTTTCGATAAGATTTTAGAAATTTTATATAAAGCTTCAATTAAACTTCCAGGTATCTTTATTTCATCTGAAATATTTTTAAATATATTTCCTATTTCCATGATCATACTTATTATATTAATTAAACTGGAATTTGGAAGTCTTTTTCCTGTATCTTTGGAATATAATCTAAATTCTTTATTATATACATTTTTTATCAATAAAGAAATTAATTCATCATTTGATTTCAAATATAGCATTTCTTTGACATTAGGAACTTTCACGTTATATAGAGGAGAAACGATTACAGAAATATGACCTTCTTCTATAAGTTTCTTTGAAACGATCATGAAGTTTCCAATGAGGATAGATGCAATGTGATATCCATGATCATCGGCATCACTCATGATTAATATTTTATTAAACCTAAGATTTGTCAGATCATTGGATCCTGGAACTATATTTAGAATCTTAATTATATCTCTAAAGATAGCATTAGATTTAATTTTCTGTAAAGATAAATCTTCTTTATCCATTTGAAGCAAACTATTTAAAGTCTTTCCTCCAAGTGTATATAAAGCTTGATATACTTCATCTCTTCCATCTGTCGATCTTGCACTTTCCCCTTCTACCAAAAATAATTCAGATTTATCTTTATCTTTAGATAAACAATCATCAAATTTAGTAGGTCTTTCTAATTCTAATAATAGTTTCCTATTATTTTTGATTATGAAACTATCATTTCCAAATTTATTATATTGAACAATTATATGTTTCTCTATATATTCGTATATCTTAGAGATCATCGTATTTGATATATGCTTCTTTAATAAAGAAAGATATGGTTTACTAAAGCTATTATCTTTAAAAGCATGTTTCGTCGTACCAACGAATTGAGCTCCTGAAAAGTTTATATGAATCAGATAAAATATTGGAAGAATATATTGCTTAGAGAAAAATTCTCTTACATTCTTATCCGATATCTTCATACTTATACATTTTTTAATATATTTTTTAAGTATCCTTATGTGATAACTCTCATTATCATTTATGAGAATATTATTTACAAAAGTAATCTTATTTGTACCTGAAATTATAGTACGGTAATTTTCATTTGTGATATCAAAAAATAATGACATATTAACATTCAATTTATCTACAGAATCCAAAATCGATATTTCTTTTGTTTTTTCTATTTCGATATGGAATACATTTTCTATATATTCTTTTTTATTGAACGTTCTACTATCAAAAGAAGATATTACATCTGATTCTTTAAGTTTATTTTTAATAAGATTAAAATCTAATATCTTTATATTTCTTACTAAATCTGGATTATCCAAGATAAAAAGATTAATTTTATATCCATCTGTAAATATAGATAATTTCTTAATATAATCTACTAATATCTCATATCCACCAAATATCCATTTATCAATATCGGAAAAAATATTCTTATCTAATTTAAATATTGAGAATGTACCATGAGATATATTTTTAAATTTTTTAATTGGAAATTCATCTATTAAGAATTTATTTTCATTATATCTTATATTAATTTCTTTGACTTTATTTTCTCTAAATGAGAAAATTTTAGAAATACTAGACAAAGACACAGAAGCTTTTGCACCAATACCTAATAATCCACCTGAAGTTTGATACACATCTTGGTTAAATTTTCCACTAGTAAATTGCTTGGTAAAAGTATCTTTTAATTTTTTTAATGGAATACCTCTACCATTATCTTCTATTGCATAAAGATATTCTTTTTTCTTTTTATCAAAAATCAAATATATATTAAGAAATAGATTCTTATATTGACAATTTTCTAATTCATCTATGGAATTATCTAATATTTCTTTAATCACATGAAATTGTCCAATTTGTCCGAGATCCATGATATATGCATTTGGTCGTAATCTGATATGAGATAATATATCTAAAGATTCAATATTATCATCTGTATAATTTGTATCATGTTTCATATTTAATATCTCCTTTATTCAATAATTAAATATTTATCATTCATCTATATAAATAATATATATCTGAAAAAAATAAAAAGAAGATGAAATTTGAAATTTAATTTAAAATTTATTCCTTGCCATTCATAGAAATATTTTTAAATTTCTTTTTAGATTTATTTTGATGATTTTTTGGACAAAAATGACACAAATTTTACTACGGAAAATGTCGCATTTTATACTACGGTTTT
>Ga0164318_10006353_pt1 | contig 11446 bp, 10 predicted proteins | sample GuaBasSedimGuay9_FD_113734 | JGI IMG/M metagenome (GOLD analysis project Ga0164318, IMG submission 113734) | Subseafloor sediment microbial communities from Guaymas Basin, Gulf of California, Mexico - Guay9, Core 4571-4, 0-3 cm | ecosystem: Environmental > Aquatic > Marine > Hydrothermal vents... | reverse complement strand
ATTTAAGGATAGTAAAATAATTGTTTATTTTGGTAGACTTCATTATCAAAAAAATGTAGAACTACTTGTGAAAAGCTTTAAACTAATAAAAGAAAAAATGAAAAATGTAAAGCTTGTAATTATCGGAACTGGCAACCAATATGACAAGCTTAAGAGAATGACTGCCGAGGATAAAGATGTTATAATGACTGGCTTTATCTCAGATAAAGATTTGTTAGATTATCTGCGCGCTGCCGACATAGTCGTATTTCCATCTAGAGGAGAAAACGCTAGTTTTACGATTATGGAAGCTATGTCTTGTGAATTACCCGTGGTCTCTTCAGATGTTGGGAATGCAAAAAAGATACTTGGAAATGAACGGGGAATCCTATTAAAAGAATACACAGAAAAAGAAATTGCAGATATTTGTGTCAAGGTTCTTAGTGATGAAAAGTTATCTAAAAATATTGGTAAAAAAGCCAGAAAATATGTTATTGAGAATCATAGTTGGGACAAAATCTCTAAACAAACAGAAGAAATTTATAAAAAAATATTAAACGAATGTAAAAAGAATTGAGTTTTATTTGAAAATATAAGGGCTCAAAAAAGAAAGCAAGGTACGGGGTGAGGCAAATACATCTGTTGCAAAATATTGATACCAACCACAGCGTCTTGTGCAATTTTTCATATCTTCTCTTGCTTTTTTAGCCTCTTCAGTTTTCAAAAAGTCCATAAATGATCCTTCAGTAAAATTGTACAGTCTCTGCCCAACAGTTCTGCATGGATAAAACAATCCTCCATCTGAATCAATAATAACCGATGAAGTTGAGCATCCATGTGGTTTGTTAATATTATCGAGAAATCCCCTTGGCGTCGTAATTGTGTTAGGATATTTCTTTTTAAGTTTAATAATAAGGTCTCTAAACTTAGATGGATCTGGATAAAAATCATCTGTTCCATCTAAATGACATGCTGGCATTACTACTGTTCTAGCATTTACCTCATATACTCTTTTAACTTTTTCTTCCAAGACATCCATTGTATCTTTGGTAACAACTGTCTGAACACATATCTCTGGGCCATAACTCTGAAATTCTTCAAGCCTATCAAAAAATTCTAAATTATCGTGCCCTTCATCAATGCTAATATGCAAATAATCAACATATTTTCCATATTCTTTCATTGGTCTTTTATCAAGTAAATGACCATTTGTTGTAAAAAATAAAGTAAATGGTTTTGTGTATGCGTATTTCAATATCTCTCCCAAGTCTTTTCTCACCAGAGGATCCCCGCCTTCAAGACTAAGAACAATGATGCTAGAATTAGCGATGTTATCTATAACCTTGAAAACATCATCTTTTTTAAGATCTGGTGTGTCTTCCATCCAGACATTGCAGAATTCGCATCTAAGGTTACATTTGTGTGTGACTTTATAAGATGCATAAAATGGGTAAATGCTTTCTCCTGCCCGTCTATTTTGTAAAGCATAATGTAATGTTTTCAGATATTTACTAACAGGTAATCTTTTCATAATATCAGTTATTTTTTCTTGGACAATGCTTGGTATTTGATAAGTTTTTTTGTTTTAAAATAACCATAAGTGAAATATATAAATCTTAGAATAACGTACTTGTGGCCAATAAGAAGAAAAAAGAAAATACAATAAAATTATCGATTATTGTCAGTGTTACTCTTAGCATTGCAATCATTATTGCAATCTTATATTTTACAATAGATGCTGATACCGTCGAAAAATTGAAGACGGTTAAAATCAGATATGAATTTTTTATATTAGCTGCTCTCTTAAATGTTTTATATTGGATTTTGTGGGCTGCGAGATTAAAAGTTTTAGCTAATGCTATCGATCCAGATGTTAAAATTACTCTATGGGATTCTACAAAGATTGTTATAACGAATCTTTTCTTAGCAGGTATTACTCCATCAATGGCTGGTGGCGAGCCGATTAGAATTTATTTGTTGAATAAAAAAGGCATGAGTATTGGCTCCTCTACAGCTGCAGTATTAGGTGAACGGTTGGTTGATGCTATTTTTATTTTATTTGTTGTTCCTTTTGCAATCTTTGTTTATAAAGATGAGGCGGGTGTTCAATTTCTTAGTACTGGGTTATGGATCGGTATATTTGTTTTCGTTTTAGCGATTATCTTGTTTTTATACGCAATAATACGGCCTGAAAAAACAAAATCTTTTCTGATTTATCTTAATAAAAAGTTTAGTCGCTTTTCAAAAAAGAAGGAAAGTAAAGGAAAAGTTATAAAAAAAATTGGCAAAGAAGTTGATAACTTTCACAATAGTATGACATGTTTTGTAGGCAAAAGAAAAAAGCCATTCTTAATTGCTAGCATTCTTACTGTTCTATTTTGGTCAACAGGTTTTATGATTCCTTCAATGATTCTTTTGGGATTGGGGTTAGAACCTTATTTTATTCAATCGTACGCTGCTCAAATTTTATTATTAGTAATCATAATGATGCCTACTACTCCTGGGAGTGCAGGTGTTGCTGAACTTAGTATCGCAGGTCTTTATGGAGTTCTTGTTGGTGGATCCATTATTGGAGTTTTCATTATACTATATCGTTTTATCACATACCACATGAACTTAATTGCTGGTGCAATCTTCCAATATAGGATTTTTAACTCGGTTGCATCGTTTTCGATGGACATGATAAAAAAAGGTGAAATAGAAACAAACAATAGTTGTAAATGAAAGTTTTTTGTAAAATTATAAGGCGTCACATTTAAAAACAGTAATAGTATTCAGCCAATCCTATGAAAAAGGCAGAAAGATGCATTTCATGCGGAAAAGGACTTGTAGAAAAAGGCTCTACAACATTTCCTTGTCCTATTTGTGGCGAGACAATAGGTAGATGCGAAAGTTGCAGAGAACAAAGTGTAAAATATACCTGCTCGAAATGCGGTTTCACAGGGCCATAGAATCAAGGAGGAATAACTTATGGGCGACGTAATTGGATTGATACGCGTAATGCCAGGTGAAGTAATTGGTGACGATAAAATTCAGAAAATGATAGAGGATATTAAAAATGTAGTTAAATCACCTGCAAAACTTGGAAAAATCGAGGTTAAAGATGTTGCTTTTGGATTAAGAGGTCTTAATGTCACAGTACTTATACCAGACGACGCTGGTGGACTTGACCCAATTGTAGAAAAAATTTCTGAAGTTGAAAACGTAGAAAGTGTTGAAGTAACAGACGTTGGAAGAATCTAAAATAACAAGAGATTATTTATTCAACTTTTTTTGAAGTTTTCCTTTTTTGCAGATAACTTAACAGGAAATAAAAGAACACAGTGGATAGAAGAACAATAGCAAATGAACCACCATACACCAAAACTGAAGCTATCGCACACCTTTCTCCCACTATTTTTTCTCCATCATCTCCCAAAAATGAATCCCCTTTAACAGTACTTACATCACACACCTCATCGGTCAATGGGAAACCAATTAAGAATAAAAAAATAAAAGCTAAAATTAATCCTATTAATAATGATATTGCTAAATTTTTCCAATTTATTTTCATCCCAACACCGATTAAAGAATCACTTGTTTCATTTTAACATTTTTGGACATGAAATCAGTATAAATAAAAAGTGATAAACTAAGCTGCTCTAGCAATTGGTTTTTTCAAATAATCTGAAAAATTTTTAACAGCTTCATAACCCAGATCAGTTGGATAATAAACTGGGTATGCAGAGCTACTGGTATCACCATCAATTAGCTCTGCTTCAAACATCTTTTTAATATGCCATTTAACAGTATGATGGTTTAATTCAAGAGCATGCGCAATTTCAAGAAGATGCTTGCCTGGGTTCTCTGCAAGGTAAAGCATTATGTCTCTAGCATTCTTATTTTTTAATATGGCCTCAGCAATTGCCTCTTTCCTTGCTTCTATGCCGCCATCAACTAAGTAATACACTTTTTTTCCACCGATTTCTCTGCTTCTTACTAAATTTGTTTGCTCTAATTTTCTCAGATGCCAAGCAGCATTACTTGGTTTAAGATCCAATTCCCTTGCTATTTCCCTCAAGTGTGAACCAGGATATTCCTCGATATAATGATATAGATTTTTTCTAACCTCAGTGTCTAAAACATTTTCTGGAGTTACATACTTTATCCCACCCAATGTAAAAAAAGCAGCAATAGTTGCGATTACAGCAATTACAAGTGCAATTGTTATACCTATTGAATCCAACGAGGGTCTGATGCTCTCAGCAGAAGTTGCTTCTGTTAATAATAAAAGTAAAAATAACCACAAGGATAAACTTATCATTACTCTTTTAATGTACATGTAACATCCCATTTCTCTCATATCCCTTCCTAGCGAGATGTAAAATAAATCTTTTGTTTGCTTAAATAGTTTACTTATTAGAGAAATAACCAATTATTTTCGAATTTTTATTTTCAATCCTTACAAAACCAAAGCGTTCGAATTGAACTATTTCGTCAGTTTTAACATCCTGCACAGCTTTTTCTGCAAAACCATGGATTTTCTCTAGACTTTTATCATTGTATTTATCATTGATAAACAAAGAATGTGGTTTTAAAACATCCATTTCAACAAAATCTTCTGTAGTCCATTGAATTTTTAGTGAGTCGGGGATAAGTTTTTCACCAGCATGTTCTCCTAAAATTTTCTCATTTTTCTTTAAAATCTTTACATTGTATAAATCTTTTAACCTAAAAATATCTCCAGTTTCAAGTTGATCCATATCTGATTTTGGAACATAAAAGACATTTCCTGTTTTTATTGTCCTAGTACCAAAGCTTGAATTACTTGGATGGAAACTAATTTCTTTAGTAATATCTGGAGCATTTTCAACAAATAACACAACAGGATTTGGTACGAAAAAATATCTCTTAGCAATTGGGTCGACAAGTTTTCTATTTTCTGCTTCCAATAATCCGAAATCTACCGAGCTTTCAACTTTAGAGATTCCTTGTGAAAGTATAAATTGCTTTATTGCTTCTGGTTTTATACCTCTTTTTTTCAATCCACGAAGCGTGGGTAAACGTATATCATCAAAACCGGAAACAAGATTCTTTTCAATCAAAGGTTTAATTTTTCTTTTGGAAACTGGCATTCCTTCAATTGAAAGACGAGCAAATTCCATTAGGTGTGGCTTTCTAAGTCCAAGAAGATCAAGTAATTTAAAATAACATTCGTCTCTAAGTTCGTATTCCTTAGTACGGAATGGGTGCGTTACACCACTCAGACTATCTTCAACAGCTCCGGCAAAATCATAGGTTGGCCAAACCCGGAATTTACTACCATGTATTGGATGTGGTTTTTCGATGATTCTAAATAACGTAGGATCCCGCATTGCTGTATTTGGACTTTTCATATCGCCTTTTAACCTCAAAATACGACCATAAATAGCTGAGGAAATCATTTCTTTCCATTGATTAAGATTTGTTCCAGGGTCGTCGTGTCTGCAATCACATTCCTTGCCATCAAAGCGACATTCCTTTACAAACTCAGGTGAGCAATCGCAGACATATGCATCTCCTTGTTTGATCAACTGTTCAGCAAGTTCATAATGTTTCTTGAGATTGTCTGAGGTCATGTACTCTTCATCCCATTCGATGCCTAACCACTTTAGATCCTCTTTTTGAGCGTCATAAAATTCTAGTTCTGTATTCTCTGGGTTAGTATCATCAAAACGAAGTATAAACTTACCACCATACATCTTAGCATATTCATAGTCAACTATCGCTGCTTTTGCATGACCAATATGTAAATAGCCATTAGGCTCTGGTGGGAAACGAGTAACAACTTTACCTTTTATTGCATTTGGAAGGTCAGGTAATGAAAAATCTCTTTCTTTCTTTTCTTTTATAAGTAATTCTGGCGCAACTCTCTGAAGTTCGGCTGTTTGCTCCTCTAAAGAAAGTTTATTCACATCTGTAACAACAGATTCTACTACAGGAACTATATCTTTAGGTGAAATACCATCTTTGCTTAGAACGGCTATAACTTTTCCGACAACAGCTTTAGGGTTGGCTTTTCCACTAAATTGTACTGCATTTTGCAACGCATAAAGTCTTGCTGTTTTTACGATTTTTTCATTAGACATTTATTCATTTCTCTCTTTTTATAGCATACTCAGCAAGATCTAACAACAGTTGTTTTGCATCGGAGTCTGGTAAAACATCTAATGATTTCTTAGCTTTGTTAGAAAAATTTATCGCCTTATGTTTTGCATATTCAATTGAGTTGAGTTTTTTAAACAAATTATAGGCCTGTTTAACCTCTTCATCTTTTGCACTTCTGTTCCCAAATATCTTTTCTAAAGTTTTTTTATCTTCACCTGAAGCATTATTCAGTGCGTGAACAGCAATAAGTGTTTTTTTACCATTACGTATATCATTTCCGATATCTTTTCCCAGCGTCTTTTCATCACTACTCATATCTAGATAATCATCATGTATCTGAAAACCAAGTCCCAAGTTCTTACCGTACTCACTCAGTGCATTTGTCTGTTCACTGGTTCCTCTGCCAAGTATTGCTCCAGCTTCAGCAGCATACTGAAAGAATACAGCTGTTTTCTTCAATATCATAGTTATATATTCTTCTTCACTTACAATCTTTCTCTGCTCAAATTCTATATCAAGTTGCTGACCCTCGCATATCTGCTTAACACAGTCAATTAAACCATATTCTACATTTTTAAAATCCTTACAATCTGATGAAAGATCATGCATTGCTTCGAATGCTTTAGCAAATAACAAATCACCAGCCATTATCGCTGTCGGACTACCAAATTTAACATGGACTGAGGGCATATTCCGTCTAAGTTTAGAATTATCCATTATGTCATCATGAACTAAAGTGAAATTATGAACAAGCTCAAGAGCAATAGTTAGAGGCACAATTTTCAGTACATCACCAGACACAGCTTCACAAGAGATCATAGCTAGGACAGGTCTCAATCGCTTTCCACCTGCTAAAGGCAAGTGCCTTGCTGCATCGTATAGTTTTTCAGGCTTACCAGTACTTAAGAATTTATTCAGCTCTTTATCAAAAAAATCTGCTCTCTTAGATAGTTCTTGTTTCAGATCCATAGTTTTTCACCAATTACTGTCCAATCAACATCTTCCATATTTTGAACATTGTTAATTCCCGTAAGGAACATAGTTGCACGGAGTTCTTTGACAATTGCTTCTAATTCAAATAAAGTTGCATCTTTATTTTTAGTAGCTGGGCCGAGTAATGCTCGTGCAATACCTGCACAGTCAGCTCCCAAAACAAGAGCTTTAGCAGCATCAAGACCATTACGAATACCGCCAGTTGCTATAATTGGCAATATCCAATTTGTTGCATCACCAACTTCTAAAATCGAAGTAGGCGTGGGAATTCCCCAATTCCAAAATGTTTTACCGCCACGTTTATGAAGTTTATCATTTGCTATATCTGCGCGGTAGTGCTCTATAGCAGAAAAACTAGTGCCACCAAGCCCACCCACATCAAAACCAGCTATACCTATCTCAGATAATCTATTTGCAACATCATAAGATATACCTGCACCTGATTCTTTAACAACAACAGGTTTATCTAAATCGTCAACAAGTTTTTCAATTGCATCTAAAACGCCCTTGGCATTTGCTTCTCCTTCAGACATCACTGCTTCTTGTAGAAAATTAAGACAGACAATAAACGCATCAGCGTCTATCATATCAATCATTTTATTAGCATTTTCAAGTGTTTTTTTTGGACCCCATGAAACAATTTGTGAAGCACCAATATTTGCAAACTTGAGAGGAATGTCATAGTTTTTAATCACGCTATAGGTTTCTACAAGTCCAATTTTTTCAAGAGCGGCACGTTGAGAACCAACACCCATACCAACTTGATATTTCTCAGCAGCAATTGCAAGATTTTCATTAATTTTTTTTGCTTTATTGTATCCACCTGTCATACTGGCAATAATTATTGGTGCACCAAGTTTTTTACCAAATAAATTTGTTGATAAATTTATTTCATCCTTGTTTATCTCAGGAAGTGCATCATGAACTAATACTATATCGTCCCAATAATTGTGTTCGGCTGAAACATTTTTTTCGATGGAAATTCTCACATGTTCGTCTTTTCTATTTTCTGTCTTATTCATTTTCTATCCCCATAAACAATAGTCGAGGTTGTATCCTCTCCAACAAGCGCCTTATATAATCTATCTGGTTTATTACCATTTAGTAAAACAACATCGATGCCTTGTTTTGAAATATTTTTTATTGTACCTAATTTTCCACCCATGCCGCCAGTTACATCAGCATGTTTATCAAGAGAGGTAGATAATTTTTCTAACTCTTTTAAGTTGCTTGATTTAATCAATTTAGCTTTTTTATCAATTTTTGGATTTGATGTGTAAAGCCCGTCTTCATCCATTGCAAAAATTACTTTTTCAGGTTTGAAATATTCTGCAAGTGCCATAACAAGAAGATCTCCAGAACAGATTGAAAAACCAAGTTTTTTATCTAGAACTACATCACCAAATGTTACAGGAATGAATTGTTTTTCAAGATATTCTTCAAAAACTGTTAAATCAATTTTTGTAAGTTTATGGTCATCAAGTTTTACTACAGAATGCGGGGAAATCGATACCGCAGGGATATCATTTTTTTGAAGAGATTTCAGAACAAGCGAATTTAGTGTTTGAACCATTTCATGAGTTAAAGAAAATCCTTTTACTTGCTCATATCTTTTGTATCCCTCGTTTAATTCATATTTTTTTGCTAGTATGTGCCCAAATGAGCCTGCCCCATGAACTATAATCATTTGTTTATTTGATTTTTTTATCTCTGATGCTAACCGACCCATTATTTTTGGTTTAAAAGTATGTTCTTTAGTTTTATCGGTTATTACACTACCGCCGAGTTTTACAATAAACATAGTTCACTAAATATAATATATTCTAAAAAGGGTTTTCATATAATTATTTAATTATCGTCTTCTAACTGTCATCATTGTTTTATCTTTGTTTTGCTCATGGATAAGCCACAGAGCAATAGGCATACCATTCACAGGATTTTGCATTGTTGTTTTTGTTAGCTTAGTTAACTCTTCTTTTGTATGTGTATTACAACAATCCTCACAAACGAAAATCTGATCCTCAAAGACTAAACCAAACGGGTGATCGCTTAAAGAAATTTGTTTGCTGCATATACTACATGTTTTTTGAGGGATATCAACACCTCCTGAAAAATCAAATGTTTATGGGGTTTATAAATGCAACCATTAAACTGTTAGTAAAATGAAACATTTTATAAAAACCACATATATTACAATGAATGGTGGAATCCGCTAAGATGGATGGAGAGAGTAACATTATCGAAGAGAATAAAACTATTTCAGGCCTTGGGGGAAAACCCAAGATCGCATACTTTTCTATGGAGATAGGCATAGATGAAAATATTCCATCATATAGTGGCGGTCTTGGAATTTTAGCAGGAGATACAATCAAATCTTGTGCTGATTTGAATGTTCCAATTGTTGGTATCACTCTTCTTTCTGAAAATGGATATTTTTACCAAAAAATTGATGAAAATGGTAACCAAATAGAGCTCCCAATTAACTTTGCAGTCTCTAATTTCTTAAAGTTATTACCAACTACTACCTCTGTAACTATTGATGGCAGAGATGTAAAAATTCGAGTTTGGCTCTATCAATATAAAGGAATAAGCGACTTTATTGTCCCAGTTTTTTTTCTTGATACTAACATCGAAGAAAACGATAATTGGGATCGAGAACTTACTAAGTACTTATATGGTGGTGATAATAAATATCGTCTTGCTCAAGAAATTGTCCTTGGAATTGGCGGTGTAAGGGTACTTAAAGAACTAGGATATGGGACAATTGATAGATATCATATGAATGAAGGGCATGCTGCCCTTGGGACTCTTGAACTTTTTAATAGATATAATGATATAGAAAAAGTACGTGAGCAATGCGTATTTACAACACATACACCAGTGGCCGCAGGTCATGATCAATTTGATTTATCTTTTGCAAAACCAATGATTGGAAATATACTGCCTGATTTTATTATTAATGATATTACTTTTGACAATAAGTTGAATATGACACGTCTTGCATTATTTTTTAGTCATTATGTTAACGGTGTTGCAAAAAAACACGGCGAAGTTTCAAGAATAATGTTTCCTGGATATTCTATTGATTCCATTACTAACGGTGTTCATACTACTACATGGGTTTCAGGGCCTTTTCGAAGATTGTTTGATAAACATATGCCAGGTTGGCGTTCTGACCCTTATATTCTTAGATCCGCTTTTAGCATAGATAAAAACGAAGTTTGGAATGCCCATATGGAAGCGAAGCAAATCCTCATAAATTTTGTCAATGAAAGATACAATATTGGCATGAACTATGATGATTTTACGATAGGTTTTGGCCGACGTCAAACTGCATATAAACGACCAGATCTGCTTTTATCTGATAAGGAAAGGTTGATAGGAATAGCCGAGAAAGTAGGACCGATTCAGATAATATATGCAGGGAAGGCTCATCCAAAAGACGGCAGTGGCAAAGATACTATCAGAAACATCTTTAATTCAATGAAGCAAATAAATGCAATGAACGGAAAAGTAAAAATTGCATACATACACAATTATGATATGTCTATTGGCAAAATGATGACGGCTGGTGTTGACTTATGGTTAAACACGCCGCGCAGACCAAGAGAAGCATCAGGCACTTCTGGTATGAAAGCAGCGCATAATGGCGTACCACAGTTCAGTACACTAGACGGATGGTGGCTAGAGGGTTGTATCGAAAATATAACAGGTTGGTCAATTGGACCTGAGAAAACAGAGGAAAAAGCATCAGATGATGAAATAGATAAGAAAGATCTTTATGATAAGCTGGAAAACTGGATTATCCCAAAGTTCTACAATGATAGAGATAATTGGATTCGAACTATGCGCAGTTGTATAGCAATTAATGCTTCATTTTTTAACACAAATAGAATGATACAGCAATATGTTTTAAACGCGTATTTCAGATGAAGTATATTTTTTTTCAAAAGGCGGCCTAATGTTTTCAGTATCTTCAACCCAGGCCCGCAATATCTCTGCTACACTCCATGCTTGGGTAATGCATCCTCTGGGTTCATGAATTGGATCACCGTCGAAAATCTCATGTATTGAGCCGTCCCACTCTGGCCCGTATAGATTTATCAGAGGTTTTATAAAATTTTTATATGCGAATTCTCTCCAAACATCACCGTATTTTTTAACTTTAACAAATGCTTTAATAAAGGATCCAGTTAGCCATGGCCAAACAGTACCATTGTGATAAGCAACATCTTTATTGTAATCTCCAAAGTAACTTCCTTTATAGTTAGGATCATCTGGTGAAAGAGTTCTCATTCCCACAATAGTAAAAAGTTTGTCTTTAGTATCTTCAACAATCTTTTTTTGT
>Ga0164318_10006352_pt1 | contig 11448 bp, 15 predicted proteins | sample GuaBasSedimGuay9_FD_113734 | JGI IMG/M metagenome (GOLD analysis project Ga0164318, IMG submission 113734) | Subseafloor sediment microbial communities from Guaymas Basin, Gulf of California, Mexico - Guay9, Core 4571-4, 0-3 cm | ecosystem: Environmental > Aquatic > Marine > Hydrothermal vents... | reverse complement strand
TAAAAAAATTTTAGAGCGCTCTGAGAAACCTTTAATCTCGCCTGAATTAAAGTGGGAAAAACAAGGAGAAGTAAAAAACGTTGTTTTTGGATGTGGAACTATTCCCTTAAATAAAAATACAATAAGATTTTACTATGCAGGAGCAGATAAATACACTAGTTTTGCAGATTTAATTTTAGAAGATTCTGAAATTCTTGATTAACCAAAAACACCCCGAAGGAGCCCACGGAAATTTAGGAAGTCGTGATTTAATAAAACTTCAAATTTTAAGATTATAATATTTTTTATCAATTAAAAAAATTATTTTTTAGTCAAATTTTCTTGAGGGAACATTTATATTTAAATAATTTTTATTTATATTTATGAAATATAGTCTAATAACTTCAAAAAAAGAAAGAGAAAAAATATTTAGTTTATTTATTAAAAATAAAAGATTAAAATTTAGTGAAATAGAGAAAAAGATAGAAATAAAATCTAACCATTTAAATTATTATATTAATAAAATGATTAAAGAGGATTTAATAGAAAAAGTCGATAAAAGTTATCAATTAACTAAAGAAGCAGAAAAACTAATACCCTTTTTTGCCCATATAACAGGAAAAGAGCAAGGACCTCTTTGCATAATCACTGCAGCAATATTAAACAATAATAAGATTTGTCTCCTTAAAAGAGAAAAAAGACCCTATCAGGGATATTGGGGGATGATTGGAGGAAAATTAAAATTAGCTGAATCGATAAAAGATACAGCCTTAAGAGAAGCAAAAGAAGAAACAAATCTTAACTGCAAGTTTGAAAAACTATCTGCTGTATTACATGAAAGAGTAAAAGACAAAGATAATGTTAAGCATGCCTTTGTAATATTCTTATGCAAGCTAACAACTAAACAAGAGATATTTAAAGTTACAGAAGAAGGGGAACTAAAATGGTTTAATCTAAATAAAATTCCTAAGAAGATAATCCCTTCTGACAAATTGATGATAGAAGAATTAATTGAAAATGAATTCTGTTGCAAAAATATAATTATAAATGAAAAAGAAGGGAAATTGAAAAATATGGAGATTAAAGATGAAGACAAATTATAATGTTGGATATCTCCCAGGAAATAGAGAAGATAGACTAAAACATCGTATTTTAGAAGAATTATTAAAAAAAATTAAACCAAAAGTTTATATTGAATTTCATTCAGGTGCAGGAAGATATAATATTAATGAAGAGATTTATGATGGTTCTTCTGTAAGAGCATTAAAAGATTTTTATAGGAGATTCAAAGATAAAAAAGGGATACCAAAAGTTTTTTTGCATGAGAAAAATCAAGCCAACAGGACAATCCTAAAAAAGCAGATTAGTGCACTTTGGAGAAAAACAATTGACATAGTTATAGGAGAAAGATGGGAGACAAGCGCTGTAAATTCTTTCTGGAGATCAAAATGGGAAAAAGATGAAATAGAAGAAGAATATGGAATTATTCCAAATTCTAAGATTGAAAAATATGCTAAAAATGCAGAAGAAATGCTTTTTTTGATTGACCCTACTAAGATAGAAGAATATACTGCAAACAAGAATATTGGAAATGATGAAATGATAAGAGCTTTTGATAGGATAATAAACAAAGGAGCAAATGTTTTAATGTATGTTCCACAAAAAAAGAAAAACAAGACTGACAGAAATACGCTGCTCAAGATTAAACTTGCATTATTCAGAAGTGGAAGAACCTATGATAATTTTAGATTTGAGGAAGAGGGCTTAGTGCATAACAATATAATTGTTGCTAATAAGAAAGTTTTGAATATGTTAGAAAAAGCGGCTTGATCTGATAAATTTTATAAAATACTTATAGTATATAAATACTAAAATGACAGACTTAAAAATAAGAGACATATCTCATCGTGTGAGGATAGATGATTTAACTAGAAAAGTAATTAATCCTTTAATAGTCCTCTTAGCTTTAGAAGAAGGACCAAAAAGCGAAAGAGAACTTTGTGATGATTATAGAATAAAAAGAGTTACAATTCATAGAATGCTTGATAGCAAATTAATTTCTTATTTAAAACCAGAAGACAAATTTAATATTAATAAGGATGGAGAAGCTATTATTAGAGAATTAGAAAATTATTAAATTTTTAATTAACCAAAAACACTAAAAACTCTTAGATTCTAATTTTTATATGCTAGAAAAACTTGGAGAAGTATTAAGAAAAGCTACTGATAAGATAGCTAATGCTATATTTCTTGACAAAAATCTTGTTGATACAATAGTCAGAGATTTGCAAAGAGCTTTGATTGAAGCAGATGTAAATATCCTCTTAGTAAAGCAAATAAGTGAAAAAATAAAAAAATCAGCATTAGATGAAAGAATTAAAGGAATAGAAAAAAAAGAGCATGTGATTAAACTTCTTCATGATGAACTTATAAAAATTCTTGGAGAGCACAAGCCTCTTAAGCTTCAAAAAAAACAAAACAGAATAATGTTCTTAGGATTATACGGAGCTGGAAAAACAACAACAATTGCTAAATTAGGAAATTATTTTGCAAAAAGAGGAAATAAAGTTGCTTTGCTTGGATTAGATGTCCATAGGCCAGCTGCAAAAGAACAATTGCAACAATTAGCCAAACAAAATAATTTAACTGCTTTTGTTGATTTAAAAAAAGATAATGCTTTAGATACATGGAAAGAATTCAAACCAGAATTAAAAAAATATAATTTGGTTTTAATTGACACAGCAGGCAGACATAATCTTGATAAAGAATTAATTAATGAAATAAAATCTTTAGACAAAGAGATAAATCCCACAGAAATAATTTTAGTGATGCCTGCAGATATTGGGCAAGCAGCAAAACAGCAAACAGAAGATTTCAAAAAAGCAGTAAATATAACAGGGGTAATTATCACAAGAATGGATTCAACTGCAAAAGGCGGAGGAGCCCTGACTGCTTGTGCTGAAACAAAAGCCCCAGTTTACTTCATAACAAACGGAGAAAAAATAAATGATATTGAAGAATTTAATCCAGAATCCTTTCTTTCAAGACTTCTTGGAATGGGAGACCTCTCTACTTTAATTGAAAAAATCCATTCAATAACTGGGGAAAAAGAACAAGAAGAAATGCAAAAAAAATTAGAGCAAGGAAAAATAAGTTTAGATGATGTAATCGAGCAAGTAAAATCAATGAATCAAATAGGCGGACTTGATAAAATAAAATCTTTAATCCCAGGTTTAGGAAAAGCAAAGATTCCAGAGAATGTCTTAAATTCTCAACAGCAAAAAATAGCAAAATGGGAGCATATTTTAAAATCAATGACAAAACAAGAAAGAGAAAATCCAGATGTCTTTGAAAAAAACCCCTCAAGAATTTCTAGAGTTGCAAAAGGTGCAGGAGTTAATAATACAGATGTAAAATCTTTATTAAAGCAATACAAAATGCTAAGAGATATGATTAAAGGGGGAATAGGAGATATGTCAGGTGCAATGTCACAAAAACAAATGCAAAAATTAATGAAAAAATTTGCAAAAAAGAAATTTATGAAATTTTAAATGAAAAAAATACTTGCGCAAGGAGCAGAAGCAGTAATTTATCTTAAGGACAATAAAGTAATTAAAAAAAGAATAAAAAAATCTTACAGAATTTCTTTTCTTGATGAAAAAATAAGAAAACAAAGAACAAAAAGAGAAATAAAATTATTAAAAAAAGCACAAGAAATAATTCCTGTTCCAGAAGTCATTAAAGAAGGTAAAAATAAAAAAGAGATTCAGATGGAATTCTTAGATGGATTAAAACTCTCTGAAAATCTTAATAAATTTCCAATAAAAAGGCAAAAAGAAATATTAAAAGAAATAGGAGAAAAAGTGTCCAAACTTCATTCTAAGGATATTATCCATGGGGATTTAACAACTTCAAATATGATTCTAAAAGATGAACAAATTTATTTTATTGATTTTGGACTTGGTTTTATTAGTCCAAAGTATGAGGATAAAGCAGTAGATATACATGTTCTTAAAGAAGCTTTAGAAGCAAGACATTTTGAAAATTGGAAGAGTTTATTTTCTGAATTTGAAAGAGCATATAAAAAAACAAAAGAAGCAAAAAAGGTTTTTGAAAGATTAAAAAAAGTTGAGAGACGCGGGAGATATAAGAAAAAAATTTAATGATACTCCACAGAAGTGCAACCTATCCCATCATAATCAGTTAATCTAACTCTAATATCGGTGTTTGGTGACTCTCTTGCATATTCTTCGGCAATACTTTTTAATCTCTTTCTTTCCTCATCTTTTACAAAAAATCTCCAAAGCCCTCTTTCTTTTATTTGTATTCTATCGCCCTCAGAATCATATCTTGCATCAACTCTTAAAGCAGTATGTCCAAACAAATCCTCAAATAGTTCTCTCAAATAATCCAACATTTTTCTAAAAAAGAATAATTATTTTATAAAGATCTAAATTTATAGCCCCTGCAGGATTCGAACCTGCGTCTCAGCCTCCAAAGGGCTGAATACTTGACCACTGTACTAAGGGGCTCTATAAAGATAATTTAAGAACAATTTATAAAATTAACTAAGAATTATTTAAATACACGTTCATACAAAACCATTCTATTAACTTCTTGTTTTTTAGGAGTTAATCCTAAAAAAAGTCTCCAATCAAAACCCTTTTCTATTTTCTCCCCAACTAAAGCAGCAGCAAGTTTTTTAAATTCTTTACTTGCTTTTAAATTAGGCTTCCATTCAGTAAAAGGAATAAAATTTGATTGAGCTTCTAACACAGCTGTTTCATATGGAATCACTGCCATAACAGGAATATTTGTAGTATCTTCAATCTGTTCTAAAGTAAGTTCAAAATCTTTGTCATGAACTTTGTTTAAAATAATACCATCTATTCTTGTTCCTCTTTCATTAGTTCTATTAATTGATTTTAAAGTATTGCTTAAAGTTGCATTATCAGGAGTTGCAACAAAAAAGATTTCATCAGCAGCATAGAGTGTAGCCAAACCTTCTTCCTCAAGTGAGGGGGGGGAATCTAAAATAATAATATCATATTTTCTTTTAAGAGGCCTCAAATAATCTTTTAATTTTAAAAAACTGACTTTTTGATTTTCAAAAATAGAAGAAGGAATAATATCTAAATTTCCAACAGCATAAACAGCATTGCTAATATTTGCCTTTCTTAATAAAACGTCATGAAGAGTTTTTTCAGGATCTATAATATTAAAATGAATTCCAAGATTAGGAGCATTAAAATTAGCATCAACCAAAAGAACTTTTTTTCCTAATTCTGCAAGAGCACTTCCAAGAGAAGCAACAACAGAAGTCTTACCAACACCTCCTTTTAAACTCATAATGCCTATAACCTTAGCCATAAAACATAAAACTTTTTCATGTTTAAATAATTTTGGCTTGCCATAAAGTTTAAAAGACAGAATTACAACTTAATAAAATGCCAAAAAAGACTAAAGAAGAAGCAAAAGAAGAAAAATCAAAAGAGAAAAAAATCTCTCAAAAAGAATTTGAAAAAAAAATAATTGAATTAGCAGGCAAAGGATTAACAGCTGAGAAAATAGGGGAAGAATTAAGAAAGCAAAATATTCATTCAAAAGGGTATAATATCAAAATTTCAAAGATACTTAAAGAAAAAGGAAAATACATAAATCCAGATTTAAAAAATTTAGAAGAAAAATTAGAAAAAATTAAGAAACATTTAGAAAAAAACAAGCAAGACAAAAGAGCTGAAAGAGAAAAAAGCAGAATTTTTTCTCATATAAGAAAACTCAAAAAGTACTTTAAAGTAGCAATAAAGTAATTTAAATCAATTTCTTCTTTTAGAAATACAAAATGGAAAAGAGGCAAAATTCTTTAGAAAAAGAGATATCAAGAACAGCAAAGAAATTTTTAGAAAAAATAAAAAACAAACAAATAGAAGTAATAAGCCATTTTGATACTGATGGAATAAGCTCAGCAGCAATAATGATTAAAACTCTTAAAAAATTAGACAAAAGATTTTCCGTGAGAATACTAAAAAGAATTGAAAATGATTTTATCAAGTCTCTTCCAAAAGATAAAATAATTCTTTTTCTTGATTTAGCATCTGGAAGTTTAGATGAGATAAAAAAAGCAAATCTCCAAGATGTTTTTATAATTGATCATCATGAAATTACTCAAAAAATCCCAGAAAACATAGAGATAGTAAATCCCGAACTTTATGATAAACAAAAAATTTCTGCATCTGGATTAACTTATTTATTTTGCAAAGAAATAAACCCAAAAAACAAAGAATTTGCAAAGTTAGCTATGTTAGGTATGATAGGAGATTCTCTGGGAGGAGAGATAGGAAGATTAAATCATGATATTTTAAAAGATAGTGAAGTCAAGAAAAAAAGAGGGCTTTTAATATACCCTGCAACTCGCCCTTTAAACAGAGTCCTTGAATTTTCTTCAAATCCCTATATCCCTGGAGTAACAGGAAATATAAAAGGAGTATTAGAATTATTAAGAGAAATCTCATTAAACCCTTCTAATAAAGGATATCCAAGTTTAATAGAATTAAATGAAGAAGAAATGTCTAAATTAGTCACAGCAATAATGCTAAGAAATCCTAAAGCAAAAAATAAAGAGATAATAGGAGATATTTTTCTTTTAAAAATGTACAATAAATTAGAAGATGCAAGAGAAATAAGTGCAAAAATAAATGCATGCTCACGGCTTGGGGAAAGCAGTATTGCTCTTCAATTATGCATGGAAATACCAAAAATAAGAAAAAAAGCAGAAGCTCTCCATGCAAGATACAGACAAATGATTGTGTCAGGATTAAAATTTGTAACAGAAAATGAAAAAATAATTGGAAAGAATTTTATTATAATCAATGCAAAAGACCATATAAAAGATACTATGATTGGAACAATAATTAGCATTTTATCAAATTCTCTTCTGTATGAAGAAGGAACAATAATAATTGGAATGGCGTATTATAAAAATAAAGTAAAAGTTTCAGCAAGAAATGTAGGAAATAAAGGAAGAAATACAAGAGAAATTCTTCAAAATTCATTAGAAGACATTAAAGGGGAAGTAGGAGGGCATAAATTTGCAGCAGGATGCATGCTAAATCAAGAAGATGAAAAACTTTTTATAAATAATTTAAAAAAGCATCTTGAAATTGAATTAATAAAAATATAAATTACAAACCTTTAAAACTTAATAATTTCTCAATAAAATATGGCAAATTTAGAAGTTGGAGACATTGTGCTATGCACTGTTGAAAGAATTGAAAAAACAATTGTATTTGTAAAAATAGAAGATGAGAATAAAGACTTGGAAGGTAGCATAATTATGAGTGAAGTTGCTCCAGGAAGAATAAGAAACATAAGAAATTATGTTGTTCCAAAAAAGAAAATTGTCTGCAAAGTTCTTAGAATCTCTGGAAATAGAATAGATTTATCTTTAAGAAGAGTTACAAAAAAAGAAAAAGAAGAAATATTAGAGCATTACAAACAAGAAAAAAGTTACATGAATATTCTAAAGAGCATAATGAAAGATAAGACAAAAGAGATTATTAAAGAGATTCAAAAAAAAGAAAAAATCTATGATTTTTTTGAGGAAGCTAAAAAAAATCCAGAAAAATTAGAAAAAATAATTGGAAAAGAAAATGCAAAAAAAATATTAGAAATATTAAAAACTCAAAAACAAAAAAAGGCAATTATAAAAAAAGAATTTTCACTAAAAACAACTCAACCAGATGGAATAAAATTAATAAAGAAAATTCTTGAAATAAAAGATGCAGAGATAAAATATATTTCAGCAGGAAATTATAGTATTAAAACAGAATCAGAAGATATTAAAAAAGCGGATAAAAAATTACAAAGCATTCTTAAGGAAATTTCAGAGAAAGCTAAGAAAAACAAAGTTGAATTTAAAATAAAAGAAAAATAAATGTCTTAAAATATACTACTCGTCTTTTTAAAAGAAATAAATTTAGACATTAAAGAAGTAAACAAAAAAGCTTAAAAAGCCTTAAAAAACTTTAATAATATGGAAGAAAAAAATTTTCAAGTGATTCTTTTAGGAGTTGTTTTTAATCCAAAAACAAAGAAAATTTTAATAGGAAGAAGAGAAAATGACCCACAGATAAAGGAATTAACTTGGTGCTTTCCAGGAGGAAAAGCATGTCAAAATAAAGAACTTGAGCAATGTTTAAAACAAAAAATCAAAGAGAAAACAGGATATCAAACAGAAAATTTAGGATGCATTTTTTCTAAAATTTATCCTGAAAAAAAAGATCTTTTAGCAATATATTATTTATGTGAGATTGCTGAAGGAGAAGAAAAACCAGGAGATGATTTTTTAGAACTAAAATGGGTTTCCCCTGAAGAACTTGAAAAATATTTCACAACCTCTTTTCATTCTAATTTAAAAGAGTATATTATGAATTTAAAGTGAATTTAAAAAAATGTAAAACTTGCAATAATTATACTTTAAAAGAAATCTGTCCAAAATGCAATAAAAAAACTTCTGATGCCCATTATAAGTTTATTAAACCAAAAATTAAACAAGAGTGATTTGTTCTTCAATTAATGCCTCTCCATAAACTCCATCAAATCCAGGTTTAACTTTTATTTTTCCTCTTCTATTTTTTAAAATCAATTCAATTAATTTCTCATTTACTTTTTTTTCTAAAAACCTTTCCTTTGAAATATTGAGAAGAATTTCAAACTCATTTTCAAAATAAGAAATTAATCTATTATAGATATCCCAAACTTTTTTACTTTGCATTCCAATTCCAAAAGCAAGAGAGATTATTTCATGCAAAGGAAGAAGAGTATAATATGGTTTAAGATTTTCAAGATTTTCATTATTATCAGACAAAGCCTCAACTCTATAATCTACCCCAATAGTCAAAGGACTTTTGCATTTAGGGCAAATTCCATTTAATTCTTGAGTCTCTTTAGGAGAACATGAAAAATTGCATTTACTATGTCCATCCCAGTGATATTTTCCATAAGCAGGGTCTGTTTCAATAGTTGAAATAAAACTCTTGTTTCTTATTTGATTGATAATACCGGAATATGAATCAGTTTTATTAAAAATAGTTGCTTCTCTTCCTAATCTAAATGGCCAAAAACTATGAGAATCAGAAAAACTAATAATTGCTTTGTCGTTTAATTCTCTAATTTTCCAATTCATTTGCGGGTCAGACGAGATTCCTGTTTCAATTGCATGTATATTTTCAAGTTGTTCTCCAAACGCTTCTTTCAAGCTGTCAAATCCTGATTTACTTCCTAAAACCCCAAAATAAGGAGTCCAAATATGAGCAGGAATAATTTCAATATCTTTGGAAATCTTCATCATATCTTCTGTAAACTTCTCACAAGAAATCTTAAAGATAGGTCTACCATCATAATCTCGTCTTCCTTTTTTATCAAGGTAAGCGTGAATTTCCTCAGCAATTTTAATATTAGGAATTAGCATTAAAAGATGAACTCTTCTCCCTTTTCCTTGAGTATAAATTAAAGAAATTTCTCCAGTTATAATAAAAGGAAAATTCTGATAATAATACAAACCATTCTTTTCTATAAGTTTCTCTTTTATTTCTGAAAACCAAACAGGATGAGTAAAATCTCCTGTTCCTAGTAAATTTAATCCTTTAATTTTTGCCCATTTAACCAAGTTTTCAAAAGTAAGATTTTTACTGCAAGCTCTTGAAAATCTAGAATGAATATGCAAATCAGTAATCATATAATTTTTATTCATTAAAAAAATAAAGAAGTTAAGTTTTTAAAGTTACTACAATAAAAAAAAATATGGAAGAAAAAACATTAGTTTTAATTAAACCAGATGGATTAATAAAAAGTTTAACTGGAAACATAATCACAAAACTTTCTGAAACAAAATTAAAAATAGTAGGAGCTAAAATAGTCAAAGTAAGCAAAGAACTTGCTGAAAAGCATTATTCTGAATTAAAAGAGAAAAAACCTGAAATTTTTAAAGAAACAGTAAAATATCTCATGGGAGAATATCATACTGATAGAGTTTTTGCTTTAGTATATAAAGGCGAGAATGCGATTGAAGAAGTTAGAAAAATAGCAGGAAAAACAAATCCAGAAGAAGCAAGTCCAATATCAATAAGAGGCAAATATGGAAGGATTAATTCAAGAACAGGAGTTTTTGAAAATGTGATTCATGCTTCAGATTCTATAGAAAATGCAAAAAGAGAAATAGAGCTCTGGTTTAATGAGTCTGAAGTATCAGAGTAGTGTCTTTTTTTAGACAATTAATATTTATATATCTTTATGAAATTTAAAAATTATGAATAATCCAAAAATAAATGAATTAATTAAAAAATTTAATCTAAAAAATGATTTAACAAAAAATTTTAATATTTGGGTTGGGCATGCCAAAATAGGATATAGAAACAGGCCTTCAATTAATGAAGTTAAAAAAATATTATTGGAAATCTTTGATGAATTTATTGAAGAATATGAACCAACACCAGAAAGATTAAAAGAAACCTTAAGCCAGTGGGAAAATTTTCATCCTTATCAAAAAGTTAGAGAAATTGACCAGCCAATGTTTGTTTCCAGAGAAGGAGAAAAAATAATTGTAGCAGTAATTTGGCCTTGGCAAATAAAAGAAGGTGTAGCAAGTTTAATGCTTTATGAAGGAAAATTTATAGAGTAAATTAATCTTCTGTTAAACTCCACATTCCAGCAATTCCTCCTCCAACTCTTCTTCTTGAACACTCAAAAACTTCCCCAGGAGTAGCAGGATTAAAAATTCTACTTTTTTTAACAACCTCAAGTACTTCTAATTCATATTTTATCCAATCAGCATCACAATTATTTGATACAACTGCCACCCTATCTACCTCTCCATCTTCATGATAAAATAATTTTTCTCCAGGCTGATAAGAATCTTCGCTTCTAAATCTCATCAACTACTCCTTTGTCAGAAACAAAAAATATTGCTTCATTATCTGGCAAATTTGGAGAATCAATCAATTTAGCGACTCTGCTTCCTTTTTTTCCTCTTCTCAAATAAATTCTATAAGTTGAAGCATGCCCTACAATGTTCCCCCCAATTGCAGTTGTTGGATCTCCAAACATCTGAGCAGGATTAGCCATTACTTGATTTGTAACATACACACTTAAATTATGTGTCTCTGCAAGTTTCATTAATTCATGTAAATACCTATTTAATTTCTGCTGCCTGTCTGCTAATTGTCCTCGCCCAGCAAATTCTGCTCTAAAATGAGCAGTTAAAGAATCTACAATAAGAAGTTTAATAGGCTCGCCATTCTTAATCATCTCTGCAACTTTTTCTAAAAGCAAAATTTGATGGTCAGAATTAAAAGCTCTAGCAACAAAGATATTTTTTAAAACTTTTTCAGGATTTGCTCCTAATCCTTGCGCAATTTGTTTTATCCTAGAAGGTCTAAAAGTTCCCTCTGTATCAATAAAAACTGTTTTTCC
>Ga0164318_10006351_pt1 | contig 11448 bp, 10 predicted proteins | sample GuaBasSedimGuay9_FD_113734 | JGI IMG/M metagenome (GOLD analysis project Ga0164318, IMG submission 113734) | Subseafloor sediment microbial communities from Guaymas Basin, Gulf of California, Mexico - Guay9, Core 4571-4, 0-3 cm | ecosystem: Environmental > Aquatic > Marine > Hydrothermal vents... | reverse complement strand
TTGGAACTTTTTCTTTCCAAATTTCCAAAGCTTGGAGATTTTCTTTTCAAAATTTCCAACCCTTGGAAGTTCCCCTTGGCAGATAAGTCCTGCCTGCCGCAGGGATTATCCCGCTCCAGCGGGATTCTCTGTAATCTCTGCCCTCTGCGTTCTCTTATCTCTGTGTCCTCTGTGTTCTCTGTGGTTACAATATGATTCGGAGGGTTCCGACCTGAATCATGCGCTGGCGCCGATCGCCACTGGCACTCAGTGCTCCGGGACACCTTCTTTCCATTCCCCTTCTCTCCCCTCCCGCTCTAAGAGCGGCCGCTACAACGGAAAGTCAGAGGTCAGAGGCCAGGGGTCGGAGGGCAGACTTGTAGTAGCCACTCTGTGCTTGCGCCGTAGGATGCGGGGTTTATGCCACCCAAGGCGGCTCGCCCCAGTCTGCGCGGAGTACTTGCCCCGTGCTGCCCGGGAATAGAAAAACTCTCGCCAAGGACGCAAAGGAGTTACGACAAGCGTTCACCCCCCCACTAACCATCAACTCAATAACGATGAACTACGCCCCCGGACGGCGACTACACCCCGCCGTCGGCGGGGCAAGTCCCATCTGCAGGCGGCGCGGAGCGTTTTTTGCTGGCGGTCGTCCGCCAGGTAAGGCACCATGAATGGTCGGGTTTCATGAGCGGGCCGAACCGGGTGCTGCTGCGAGGTAAAACGCTTCTATCAGCCGGTATCGCCGGCGCATTGTGCGCCGCCGGGATCCTCTGCAGCTGCCGGCGGGCGGAAACCCTCCCCAAGAAGCCTCCGGAAAAACTGATTGCCCTGGGTTGGAACGATTTCCGGCTGCGTGAATACAACCGGGCCCTCCGCCGCTTCGAGGCCGCCGCCCGGAACAGTGCCACCGGGTCGCAGGAACGTCTGCAGGCTCTCTACGGTATGGCCACGGTATGGAACCTGCGCCTGCCCCTGGTGGATCAGGACAAGAAACAGGCCGAAAAAATCTACCGGCAACTGATTGCGGAAGCTCCGCAGTCGGATCTGGCGGCCTGGAGCATGCTGGCGCTGGCGCGCATGAAGCACCTGGTCCCTCCCGGACAGAATCCCGACTACGACGAAGTGCGGCGCGCCTACCGCCAGGTCATCGAGCGGTACCCCGATCATCTGGCCGCCGAAGAAGCCTTCATCTATCTGCAATCCACCTACGTCGCCACACTACGGCCGGAACCGACGCGCCGGGCGGTAGAAGCGCTCAAGAAGTTCATCCGGGAACATCCGGATTCGGGATTCGTGAGCGCCGCCTGGAGCCTGCTGGCAGTAAGCTATGACACTCTGGACATGCAGAAGGAACGGCTCGACGCCGAATTACAGGCGCTGAAAACCCGGGAAGTGGATCCCACCAATCCCTTCCAGGAAAACGCCTGGCAGTACTGGAACATCGCCACCATTGCGGAGTTTGAGGTGGGTGACTTCGAAACCGCCCGCAAATATTACCGCAAGCTGATCGAGGAGTATCCTACCGACATACGGCGATACGGGTGTGAGAAGGCACTCAAACGGATGGATGAAATCGAACAGCGCATACGTGCCCGGTTGAGAAGCCGGCGGGGAGACCAGGGATGACGGTCATGCGGCGGCTCATCGCAGTGGGAGAGGGCTTCCGGCGTCACCTGCCGGTGGCGGTGATCGCGCTGACTTACCTGTGGTCGGTGCTGGCGATCGTCACCTATCGGACCCGGGAGGCACCTCCCGGTACCATCACCCTGCGTATCGGCCACTGGCAGCTCGAGGCCAGCGTGCGGGAGGCGCTCAACGAGCTGGCAGCGGACTATGCCAAGCAGCATCCGCGTGTTCGCATCATCCAGGACGCCATACCCGAGAGCATCTACGGCCAATGGGTAAGCACTCAGCTCATGGGGGGGACCGCACCGGACATGCTTGAGCTGGGGCTGGGGCTGCCCTATCACGTCTGGGTCTCCTACTACAACCGCTACTTCATTCCGCTGACCCGCTATGTGAACCGGCCCAATCCTTACAATCGGGGGACCGAACTGGAAGGGGTGCCTTTGCGCCAGACCTTCAAAGATGCTATGCGCGGTTCCTATGTGGATGAAATGCAGGAATATATCAACATTCCCCTCTCTCAGTTCGGGGTGAGGATCTTCTATAACCGGGACCTTCTGAAGAAACTCACCGGACTGAACAAAGCTCCCCAGGAGTATCGTGCCTTTCTGAAGGTGTGCGAAGAAATCGAGCGCCATCGCGATCCCAAGGGCCGTCCCTATATCGCTATTGCCGGTTCAAAATATCACCTGCCGATGTGGGAAAGCATGATGTTCGATCCATTGACCTACGCCCTGCACCGCAAATGTGACTTCAATCGCGACGGATTCGTGGGCAACGATGAGCTTTACGTAGCCTTCAAGATCGGTCTGGTGGATTTCAATCATCCGGCTATCCGGGCCCGCTTCCGCATGTTGAAGGAGGTAACCAGCCATTTCCAGGTGGGGTACACCGGGCTGACCCGCGACGAGGCCGTCTTCCTCTTCGCGCAGCAGCGGGCGGTCTTCATCTCCACCGGCACTTGGGACGCGCGCAGTCTCCAGAAACAGGCCGAAGGCAGGTTCCGCGTCGGGGTGATGGATTTCCCCCTGCCTCGGAAGGACGATCCGGTCTACGGGTCGGTCATTGAGGGTCCGATATACGAAAGGCCGCTGGGAGGTTTCCCCTTCGGGATCACCCGCACCTGCAGGCATCCTGATGTGGCCCTGGATTTCCTTCTGTTCCTGGCGGGTCAGAAGCAGAACGAGAAGCTTAACCGGATCATCGGCTGGATTCCCAGCGTGCGCGGGGCGCAGATGGACCCCATGCTGAAGGCTTTCGAGCCTCACCTGGTGGGGGTCTACGGCTGCCTCAATTTCTTCCTGGGCGGAGATACGTGGATCAAGTGGCAGCAACTGTATTCCGCCTTCCAGGTGGGGGAAATCAGTTATGAGGAGCTGGCCCGGGAATTCACCCCCTTCTACAAGGAACAGGGCATCAAGGACTTCCTGGAGCAGCAGAGGGACTGGCGCCGCGGCATGCATGTGAATGAACATTTCCTGGCGGATATCCGCGCCCGCGCGATGGCGGCCTCCGGTCAGGAGGCCGTGTCGCGGTGGATCAAGTACCGGGTCCTGACCACGCAGCGGCAGGTATGGCCGGAAATCAGCCACGCCCGGCAGATGAAACTTCTGCGCGACGGCCCGCGGCGCAGCGGGATCGGCCCGTACGAATACGCTCCCCGGGTGCTGAAAGCCATCGAAGAGCGGATCCGCCGGGAGATGCAGCAGGAGCAGCAGGGCGGGACCGGAAAAGGGGGTACCACAGCATGAAGAGGTGGAAGCTCATCCGGCATCACGGGGAGATTTACCTGTTCGTGCTGCCCACGGTGATCCTCATAGCTCTCTTTCAGTATTACCCGGCCGCCAGCGGCGTATTCCACAGCTTCTTCCGCTGGAACGGTGCGGATATCAGTGAACCGGTGGGCCTGCGTAACTACGTTGACCTGGTGAAGAATGCTGACTTCTGGAACTCCTTCCGGGTCGCTTTCATCATCGGATTGTGGAATGTGGTGAAGATGAGCACCGCTCTGGCGGTGGCGGTGGCGATTCACCGTTGTCGCAGTGCGCGGGTGCAGTTCCTCTATCGCATTCTTTTCGTGATCCCCATGGTGCTCCCCGGACTGGTCATCGTGCTCATCTGGCGCTCCTTCTTCTTTGAAGCCACCAGCGGCTATCTCAATCTCTTCCTCAAGTCAACCGGACTGATGAGGGTTCTGGATTACATCGCGCGGAATTTTCTGGGTTGGGGGGATATCTTCGCGCCTGACAAGAATCCTGCGTGGTTGGGACACCCCCGCCTCATCCTGCCGGCCTGCATCATCTGGGGATTCCCCTGGGTGGGCTCATTCGCCGTACTGACCCACCTGGCCAAGCTCCAGTCGGTGTCGCGGGATATCTATGAGGCCGCGGACATAGACGGCGTCAACTGGTGGACGAAGTTCACCCGCATCGAGTTTCCGCTGATTACCGGTTCGATCTACATCAACCTGGTGTTCACCATCATCGGCACCATCAAGGATGCGGGCATGGTCCTGGCCCTGGCCGGATTCGAAGGCGGCCCCGGGGGCGTGGTCACCGTGCCCGCGCTGTTCATGTTGCGCAAAGCGTTCATGGACCAGCGCATGGGCTATGCCTGCGCAGTGGGAATCGTCCTCACAATGGTGGTGATGCTGTTGCAGAAACTCAGCAACTACGGAATGCAGTGGGGGGAGCTGAGCACCCCCCAGAAAGCGCGGGTGCGGGGAGCGCTACTGGCCCTCGCCTTGGCGGCCATGCTGGCCGAGAAGCTCGCGTTTGTCGGCTGGATCCTGCTGCTGATCGCAATCCCCTACGGCTATATTTTCGGCCGCCCACGCCGGGGAGCGGTAGAAATGAGTGCGCGCCTTCTGTTGCTGGCCGTGGGGGCAGGATGGTACGCGGGGGTGGTAGATCCGCCTGCCATGCTCGCCCGGATCACCCTGCCGGGGGGTACGGTGCTGCGCGCGGTGGTGCAACATCTCGCCCCGGCATTGAAGTTTCTGCTGGTGGCCTTCGGCATGCCCTGGTACCTGGTCAGGGCCCCGGTCTCCCAACTGCTGGCAGTCCGGCGACAGGCGCATCTGGAAGAACTGACCCGACGGCACGAAGAAAAGATCCGCAGGACCTACGAGCGGGCGGAGATTCCGTGGAGAAAAGCGATCACACGGGTGGCGGCTCTCGGGCTGCGGTTCGCCAAGCATGCCTTTATCTGGTTCGTGCTGGCCTTTGCCTTCCTGCCTCTCTACCTGATGCTGATCGTCAGCGTTAAGACCAACCAGCAGTTCTATGAGGCACCCGCCGTCCTCACGCATCCGCTTCACTGGGAGAATTGGCGCACTGCCTGGGAAATGGTGACGCCGACGGTCGCCAACAGCATTTTCATTTCGACCACCGCTACGGTGCTCACGCTGATTTTCGCCTTGGGGGCCGCCTACTTTTTCGCCCGGCTGCGGATGCCGCTTTCCGGTTTCCTGTGGAACGCAGTACTGGTACTGATGATGATGCCGGCCATTGCCAATCTGGTGCCCCTCTTCCGGCTACTGCGGGACATGAACCTGCTCAACACCCTTACTGCTCTGATCCTCGTGGGGGCCAGTGGCGGGCAGATCTTCGCCATCTTCGTGCTGCGCAATTTTGTGGCCGACATACCCCGGGACCTGTACGAAGCCGCGGAAATAGATGGTGCCAGTCACTTCCAGCAGATGCTCAGAATCGTCCTGCCCCTTTCAGGACCGATTCTCGGCACGGTCGGCGTCATGCAGTTTATCGCCCAGTGGAACGACTTTGTCCTGCCGCTGATCGTCATGCGCGATCATGCCCGGTTGCCGGTGATGGTGCAACTGCTCCGCATGGCCGGCGAATATATCAAGCTGTGGGGGCCGCTGATGGCGGGCTATGCCATGGCGAGCATCCCCATCATCATCCTGTTCATCTTCTCCATGCGGCTGTTCGTGCGCGGACTGACCGAAGGCGCAGTCAAGGGCTGAGACCGCAGCCGTTATAACGGCTCACCCGTTCACCGGACGGCGACCCAGGATCTCCTCCAACTGCGCGGGCGTTGCCGACTGCGGCACCCGGCCCAGCATGGAGTCCAGGTGGGCCAGCATACAGTGCTGCACCTCCTCCAGCGACGGAGGGGCCGCGGACTCAGCGGCCACCGATGTGACCTTTTCGCCGGCCAGACCGCAAGGGTTGATGTAGCTGAAGGGCTTAAGATCGCAGTCCACGTTGAAACTCAACCCGTGGAAACTTACGTCCCGGCGGATGCGGTAGCCGACGGCGGCCAGCTTGCCCCGTTCGGTCCAGATTCCCGGCATGCCCGGCCGGCGGAACGCCCGGATACCGAAATCGGCAGCCGTCCGCCGGGCTATCTCTTCGAGCGCGGCCAGCAAACCGTCCCGCGCAAGGGGAGAGGTTGACAGGCGCACGATGGGATAAAGGATCAACTGTCCCGGTCCATGATAGGTGGGACCGCCGCCGCGCGATGTGCGTTCCACGGCGATTCCCCTGTTTCGAATCTCCTCCGGATCCAGAAGGAAATCCTCCGCCCGGGTCTTCAGTCCGCAGGTGATCACCGGCTCGTGCTCAAGGAGCAATATGGTATCAGTCACCTGGTCAGCGGCCCGGGCCGCCGCGAGCCGCTCCATGAACGGCAGAAACCGGCGGTAGGGTTGAGGTTCGGGATAGATAACCTGCAGGTATACCGGACGATCAACCGCCGCAGCATGCTCACTTTTCTGTAAGGAGGGCGCCATATTCCTCGGCGCTCAGCAAACCCTCAGTGGCCGCCGGCTGTTCCAGCGCGAGCTCGAATATCCATCCTTTACCGTAGGGATCACTGTTGATCAGTTCGGGATGCGATTCCAACTCCGTGTTGACCGCTGAAATCGTACCCGCCACGGGGCTGTAGATGTCCGCAGCCGCCTTGACCGACTCGATCACACACACCTGATCGCGCGCCTGCACCCGGCGGCCCACTTCCGGCAGTTCGACGAAGGTCACGTCGGTGAGGTTATCCTGAGCGAAATCCGTGATTCCCACCATGCCCTTGTCCCCCTCTATCCGGATCCATTCGTGAGTCTTGGTATACAGTCGGTCAGCCGGTACTTTCATGCTTGCTTCTCCTTGTTGATTGGTCGCCTTCTTGCTTGATATCACATATTCAGACCCCGCGGCCACAACTTACGTTCAGGTCCGGCTCCGCCGATTCCCCCGCGAACGGAAGCGGCCTATTCCCAGGTAGCGGGCTATGTTGGCATCTGCGGAAATCCGCGGAACGATGCGCCCTTCTCCACAGGTCATGACCACCTGTATTCCGGGACCATGTCCGCTCAGGCGGCTGTCGCCATGGATTACCACCCCGATGCTGATCGCGCCACGACGGTAGCCGACGCCCCACCGGGTATCCTGATCCTGAAGAGCAACAACGTCGCCCAGCCGCAGGCGGTGAAGTCCCAGCCGCTCCAATGTGGTGTAGTCCTGAGTCTGCAGGTCATAGTCACCCTTGAAACTGTCGTTACTGCCCACCCCCGACCCCATCAGCTCGGGAGGAATTTGCGCAGCCACCGGAACCACCAAACGCCCCTGGCTGTCCTTCCGCAGCCCCATCCGGTTCAGCAGTTCAGGCGAAAGCCCGTAAAGGCGGATGTCCGGAAATTCAACCAACTCCAGCCCCGTTCCCCACGCCTCCACCAGTATCCGATCGTCACCGTGCAGCTTCCGCAGCACGTCCGGAGGAAAATCAACAATGAGATGTTCTACCCCGCCGTGCTTGCCGGTCACCACGCCGCAACGGCCTTCCGCCGGACCGCTGATCAGTTTCACGGTATTGCCGATGCATGCGTAGGCCAAGAGAGCCCGGTTGGGGTTTTCGTCGGGTTTGCCTTTGCCAGCCGCGAAGGAAACCCCCGGCTCGACATGATCCGCCACCCATCCGAAGGCCGGATCCCCCAGCAGCACATTGTAGGTTATCCCGCCGACGGCGGGGAGCATGACCGCCGTTCCTTCCGCAGTCACTTCCCACCCGTAACAACGCGGAGGGACAACCTGCCCCTGCACGGCGGTCCTCACCAGGCCTTTTTCATTCGTCTTGAGGCTGCGGGCCACGCGCTTACCCGGTCCCCCCCTGCTGAAACTACGGCCGAACAGACGCTTCCCCAAACCAGAAAAAACTGGAGGCGCGGACCGGATTCGAACCGGTGAATGCGGGTTTTGCAGACCCGTGCCTTACCACTTGGCTACCGCGCCCCAGGCTGATCCTTCACCAAAATAATCATACGCCGGTCAAAATCCAGCCAAAATCCGGCACGGAAAATGCACTGCAAAGCAACCGACGCGCCGGATTCCGACGGGTATACTGCTCGGTGAAGGACTCCGCCGGCTTGACTGAAAATGCGGAAACTGCTGACAGAGCCTGCTGAGCGGAAGATCCCGGCGGCTGTACGCTGCACCCTGCTGCTCGCCGTGACGGGGACATTCCTGGCCGGTTGCACCCGCATTCCCCCCGGCGCCGGGGTCGTTCCTGGAAAACGGGAACAGTTTCTGGGACGCGTCCTCGGCCGGGTGAATCTCCTGGCGAATCCCCGTTACCTGGGAGACGACTATGCAGTGCCCGATGGCGGCGTGAGACAGATTTTCGCCTGGGGCCCCTTTGGTGCAGAGTGGCGGATCTTCATACCCGGTGACCGCCGCTGCCGAGTCGGATTCCGTTTCACGCGCAGCCTCAACTTCAGGCAGGCCAGGGAGAACAACGGGGCACTGGTCTTCAACCTGTATCCGCGGACACTCGATTCGCACCTTGCATTGAGAGTCCATACCGCAGAAGGCGGCCCCGGCCCCGCCTGCATACTGTGCGGAAGATCGGTATGGGGCATAGGACGGTGGGGTACCTACCGGATCCCCTTGAAAGAGCTGGAAAACACCCCCGACTCAGCCGCGCATGACCCGGAATCGGCTGATTGCTGGGCTGCGGTTACGGCCATCGAGCTGGAATGGACCAACATTACGGGAGAGCCGGACAGTTGCTGGGTGGTGATCCGCAATCTCGAGCTCGGCGGGGTCCGCAACTCACGGCTGATCACCGCGCCTACACATTTTCCCCGGGGCTAGAAATGCCCGAGAAAAGACGGCGAGCTCCACGAAACGGGTTTTGCAAAGACGTTCCCTCATCTGTTACAGTCTGTGATCAGGAGCGCCGGGCAAGGCGGCCGCCCATAATCACTAATCAAGGCCCGACCCCGGAGACTGCAAGCAGGCGGCACTCTCCGCAGAATTTGAAAAAGTTTCCCCACAAACGCTGGTAAAAAAACGCCTCCGGCAACACAGCAATGGGGCCCGCCCGGTAGATGATCTTCAGGGAGCCTTCCTGCAGCCGGAACCGGATGGAGCGGTACATTTGCAGCTCTGCGGGGCCCGCATGATAAAGTTCGTCGGGGCCCGGCAGTCCGAAGGGATGCACCTCGCTGGCGACGAAACGGTATGTCCACGACTCATGCTGGACGATCACGGGAGCACCCTCAACGTCGGCCCGCGGATACAACCGGTCCAGCGGCACCCGGAAGCCGGGATCGGTCGCCACCGGCGTGCCGGCGGGCACTGACTCCAGCAATGCACGCAGGACCTCTTTTCGAGCATCATACACAAAGGCATAGGCATCTCCCAGCGCGAGCGCCGCCGACCAGATTGCGCACAGCCCCAGGACTTTCGCACGTTCACCCATGCGGGATATCCGCCAGCCCGCACACAGAGCCGCAGCAGGCAGAAGGGGCAGTATATGGCGCGGAAAAGGCAGATTAAGTGCCTGAATACCCGCCGCATGCAATCCCAATGGAAGAAAAGCGATGACTACCGAAGGACTGCGCAGCAGCCGATGGCGCAGCAGGGCCGGCATTCCCGCCAAGACCAGCGCGGCGGCGGGCAATCCGCTGCTGCGGATGAATTCCATCGTGTAGACCGCCGGATTCTGCCAGCGGGCATGTTCGAATCCACCCAGATTGTCATGAATGAAACTCCGCAGGATCGCGCGTAAGGACTCGCCATTGAACGCGCCCCCCCTGCACTGCGACGAACATCGCCGCGCAGACCGCAAGACATGCGAAACTTCCGCCGAGCCGTCTCCGTGGAAATCCGTAGCCCAGAAGAATCACGGATGGCAGGAGTACCGGACCGAATTTCACCGCCATTGCCGTGCCCGCGGCGGCTGCACTGGCAATCAGCAGCGGCGGATGCCGCTTCTCGACACCGCGCCAGGCCAGGGCAGCGAAAAGATAAATAAGGAACGTATACGTCATGTCTGCGGTGCACAGATGAGAGTATGCAGACACAGTGAGTTGAAGGCCGTCAGCGTTGCCGCAGCCAGCGCCGTCCATGCGTTTCGCGACAGCGCCCGCGTCAGCCCGTAGAGCAGCAACACCAGCAGGACACCGGCGCAGAGACTGAGGATACGCCCCGCGATCACCAGATCACCCGGCCCGATCGCGATGCCCAGGATCCGTCCCCATTTAATGACCATCCGCAGTGCCTGAGCCAATCCCAGTACATAGCTGCGGCGGTATGGCAGGCCCTCCTCCAGGTGACGGGCCGCTTCCGCGAAAGAGATCTCATCCGGATGCAGGGGGATAAAGCTGCCGCTGAATCCCGGCAGGTCATAGCCCCAGCGCATGCCCGGCAGTCGCAGCAGAATGCCTGCCAGCACTATCAACAGCAACCCGACGGTGTGTCGGGGGGCTGCGGCTGCCGGCTGTACCTCTCGGCGTCTCGTCGGGAGCTCCCTTCGCCAGCCGAATCCGTCCGGGGCCGCCTATCGGGAAGGTGCCGGGCCGGTGGATTCGCGCACCACCAGTTCCACCGGCAGCACCTCGTTGCACGATCGGATTTCTTCGCGGAAGAGAAGGATAGCCTTTTCCGCAGCTCGCTGTCCCAGTTCGTAGAGCGGGTGCCGGATAGTGGTCAAAGCCGGTGTGGTGTAAGCCGCCTGGGGGATATCATCCACTCCCATGACGGAAACGTCCTGGGGCACGCGCAGTCCCTTCTCATGGAGGTAGCGCATGGCACCGACGGCCAACCGGTCATTGCCTGCCATGATCGCGGTCATGTCGGGATACTCGTCCAGCAGCATCCGTGCGGCACGAAATCCCCCCTCCTGACTCCACTCCCTGCCACCGTCCACCCACGGAAGATCCTCCCAGCGACATCCCCGTACACAGCAGGCCGCGATGAACGTATCCCGGTAATCGCGACCGGTATAGGTATTGGTTCCGGCAATAATTCCGATCTTCCGATGGCCCAGTCCCACCAGGTGCTCGGCGGCCAGTCGGGCCGATTGACGGTAGTCCACCATGATGTGATTCAGGTTCATGTTGGGGAAATAGTGATTGACCAGCAGGAACGGAAACGGCGAATCCTCAAATTCCCGGAGGTATTCGTCCTCTACTGACGAAGCAATGAACAGCATACAGTCCGCCCGGCGCGAACGCATGATATTGACGTATTCCCGCTGCTTGACGAAACGCTGATTGGCGATGTCGAGCATCATCCGGTAGCCGTGCTCGAGGCAACGGTCGTAGATGCCGCTGACGATCTCCCCGAAATAGATGTCCGCGAAAACATGATTAAGGTGAGGGACCACCACACTCAGCGTCCGGCTCGACCGGGATGCCAGGGCACGAGCCTGGACGTTGGGCAGATAGCCCATCCGTTCCATGACCTCAAGCACCCGGGCCCGGGTCGCCTCACTGATCCGCGGATTATTGTTGAGAACCAGGGATACAGTGCTGAGCGAGACCCCGCACTCCCGGGCGACATCATTTATCGTCGGCCTTTTCACGAGATCGGTCCCCGCATCATT